>Ga0209636_10001103_pt1 | contig 27127 bp, 28 predicted proteins | sample DeeMarSWOR152_54_FD_187464 | JGI IMG/M metagenome (GOLD analysis project Ga0209636, IMG submission 187464) | Marine sediment microbial communities from White Oak River estuary, North Carolina - WOR-1-52-54 (SPAdes) (version 2) | ecosystem: Environmental > Aquatic > Marine > Intertidal zone >...
TCCAGGGGTAGTTCCACAGACCCGAAATATAAGCTCAGGTCCAACAGCGATTCGCTGCGGTAAGACAAAACGGAATGCCGCTGTAGTAATAAAGCAGCCATTATCTCCGCCTGGATCACCAGGGAAGGTTCTATTTTCGATCTCGATTTTATTGCTGAAGCCGTCACCATCGGAGTCCAACCCTTCAATGGCCTCAAAAGCCTCGGGGCTATGACCTGCTTTGCTGAAGTCAACACCATAGGGATTAAGCGGACCACTAGGCTCAGGCCAACTACTTAGATGGCAAGTAATGCAGCTATCCAATCGCGTCCCCTCAGTTCCGTATTTCGCGTTGAACCAGTCTAAGTATAGGGCTTTCGCATAAGCAATACCTGAGCTTCCCGCTATTGTGACTAAAACCAACAGGAAGCCCCAAGTGATCTTCCACACTGTTTTCTGCATGATTGCGAGCCCGCCCTTCTCCAGTAAAGCTGCTCCAGGGCCTCTTTGAGCACTCGGTTGATGGGAAGCCTTCGGTATCCCATGCCTGGAGTCATGGATGCAATGCGCATAAAGCTCTCCTGATAAACAGGGACATCAAGGCCCTTAAAGACTTCGATCTCGGCCCTGCGCACGGCCTCAGGGGTTCTTTCCCTGATGACCCAGCAGGCACAGAACTCCAGATCCCTCTGTTTGTTTCTCCGTGATGCGAATCCGAAAAGTCGGCATACGAGAGGACGGAAGTCATAATAGGAGCAAGCCCCCCTCCCCGCGCCCGGGCCTGAGCGGTAGAGTACACATCTGAGATCACCCCGATTCTCACTCTCCTCGATTACCCATAACACTGCCTCTTCCTGCTTTCTCCGGTAAATTTCCATCGCTAAGGGCAGGGCTTCAGGGACAGTGGCCTCAACTTCCGGGCTTTCGCAACAGGCACCGCATCCCGGAGGACAACGAATCCCAGCCGCAGCTTGCAGACCCCTCCTTTTTCCGTCAATCTCCTGATAGATCCTGATGACCTCTGAGGCAACAGCCCGGGCAAGATCGGACATAATGCAACACCCCCCTGAGACAAGTTCTCAGTATGTGTACACCCTACAAGCATAGATTAGCAACACGTCAAGGTCAAGGGATATGAAACCGCGGCTTGCCAAGGCGGAAGTACCTGACTAGGAGATTTGCGCTACCATTATGCTTTGACTTTTCCCCCCTACTTCGATATTTAGAATTCAGTATCTATTCTTCACTAGTGAAGAGACTCTATGTGTGATCCCTTTACTGAAGTCACCCCTGAGCCCCTCATGACGAAAAGGCAATTCTTGAAGGTTTGCGCGACGAGTTTTTGTGCCCTTTGCCTCCCTCACCTCCTCAGTTTCCCGGAAGCCCTTCGGGCTCAAATGGCCATGAAGGGCCTCATCAAGACAAAGCTCTCCCCCTACTATACTCCTCTGGATGGAGGAGAGATACAGTGCGAGCTATGCCCCAGGCGGTGCCGCGTTCCTAAGGGGAAAAGGGGTTTTTGCGGAGTGCGTGAGAACCGGGAAGGGAAGTGCTACAGCCTGGTATACGGGAATCCCTGCGTCATTCATCTAGACCCCATCGAGAGGGAACCCTTTCTGCATGTCCTTCCCGGCACCGCTTGTTTGACCCTATCAACTCCTGGATGCAACTTCCGTTGTATGTTTTGCGAGAATTGGGAGATCTCGCAAGCCCTTCCGGAGGAAGTATACGGCTACGACATTCCACCGCAGATCGTGGTGAAGAAGGCTCAAGCCATGAGGGCTCAGTCTATTACCTACACCTACGCTGAACCAACGGTCTTCTATGAATACATGCTGGATGTCGCCTACCGTGCAAAGGAGGCAGGCCTTCTGAACCTGATCCACTCCAATGGTTTCATCAATCAGGCCCCACTCCGAAACCTGTGCAAGGTATTGGACGCTGCCAATATTGACCTGAAGGGGTTTACGGAGACATTTTACCGAGACCTGTCCAGTGGAAAGCTAGACCCAGTGCTCGAAACCCTGAAGACGCTGAAGCAGGAGAAAATCCATGTGGAGATCACAAGCCTCCTGATCCCCACAAAGAATGACGAGCTATCGGTGGTGAGAGAGATGTGCCTTTGGGTGAAGAGAGAGTTAGGCGCAGATACTCCGGTCCATTTCATTCGGTTCTACCCTTTGCATAAGCTCAAGAAGCTCCCCTCAACGCCGGTTGCGACGCTGGAAAAGGCCCGGGCGGTAGCCTTTTCTTGCGGCCTTCACTATGCCTACATCGGCAGGGTACCGGGCCACGAGGGTTGGAACACCTATTGCCCGCAGTGCAAGAAGATGGTAATCCAACGGACGGGATACATGATTGAGGAGATGCATCTGAAGGGTGGGAAATGCGGGTTTTGTGGAAGGCCTATAGCCGGCGTTTGGGCTTGATTGCTCAGCCTGATCGGCGCTGAGAATAAAAGTTCCTGGCCGCCAGCGAACGAGGATCAAGGTTTGTCAAACCGTAGTTTTCAGCCCACTCGATTGCTTCCAAGAATTCCTGCACAGTGATCCCACGGGCGATTTGTGGATGGTTAAAGGCCTCGTATTCCACCCGGTACTGAGGCATGATGTTCACATAGGTGGATTTGGGGAGGCTCTCAGCCAGCCATTTGACGAACTTCTCTGTCCCAGCGACTCGGTTCGGCATAACCAGATGTCGAATCATCAGCCCCCGCGTGGCAATCCCTCGCTTATCGATCTGGAGTTCCCCGACTTGTCTGTTCATCTCGATGAGTGCTCTCTTCGCCACTTCAGGATAGTCGGCTGCCCCTGCTGAATATTTTGCCGCATGATCAGCATCCATATATTTCATATCCGGTAGATAGATATCCACGATGCCATCCAGGATCTTCAATATCTCCAAGCGCTCGTACCCACTCGTGTTATAAACCAAGGGGAGGCGCAGCCCTTTTTTCAAAGCAATCCGGGTAGCACCGAGGATGTTCGGCATCACATGGGTGGGCGTGACTACATTGATGTTATGGCAGCCGGTCTTCTGGAGATAGATCATCATGTCGGCCAGGTCTTCATCATTAACCTTCTTTCCCTTCCCCTCATGGGAGATGGGCCAGTTCTGGCAGAAGACACAGCGGAGGTTACAGTTGGAGAAGAAGATGGTGCCCGACCCATTGTTGCCAACCAGCGATATCTCCTCGCCGAAATGGGGGTGAGCGCTATAGATCACGGGTCTCACCGGAGCCCGGCAGAACCCCGTTTCTCCATTTTGCCGATTCACCCCGCACTGCCGTGGACAGAGCTCACAATTCTCGAAAATAGCATAGGCCTGCTCAATCCTCTGAGCTAAGGTACCCTCTTGCTCCAATCGCTCATAAGCTGGATGCCATTCCCCTCCCTTTTCTTGTCTGGCACAAGGGGAAATAGGAGAGAGGAACAGGGAACCACCCAAAAGGAGGGAGCCCTTGAGGAAATCCCGACGCGTGATCTCCATGGCGAACACTCCATGCCTCAATGGTCACCTAACCGCCCTATCCCTATACGAGAAAGCTACCGAACTTCCACCCTATTGTCAAGACCGCACGCTTTCGACTCAGGGTAATGTCAAAGTCGAGGGTATGGGTATCTTTTTTTCAGTATGCCCTCACCTGGTTCAGACTAATGGGTGTTTCAAAATGGTTTATATAGAGGGAGCCTATTATTCTAAGACTTATGGCGCACTAAACCATTTTGAAACGACCCAATAAAGCCTCGCGTTATAGGGCATACTGAAAAAAAAGATACCCATACCCACAAATGAGCGAGAGAATCACTATGTCAGATTTTACTATGACGTAGCCCTGGCTTTCGATTGCGAAGGCCCTTCCTCAGTCCGCATATCTCTGGCAATGCCTGGGAACAACATCGATCATGGTGGCCTTGGCGACAACCTCGGGCTCTTCCAGATAATCCGACGCCGAAACCTGCTCGGGTATATTAGCAGGGACGATATACCTTCTTGCCTCAAGCTCTATGGTCCTGGACGTATTTCCCACCTTAACGATCTTGCCTGCAGCTTCAATAAAGTCTCCGGCATGGATTGGTGCCAGTAGGTCCACACCTGTGTATGCTCTCAACAGACCCTCATCCCCATCGAACCTGATGGATATCTCGGTAGCCACATCGCCAAAAAGGCCAAGTACCCACGCCCCGTTCACCAGGCCGCCAGCGTAATGGACGTCTTTCTCGCTTACCCTCACCCGTAAGCTCACTTCTTCGTTGACTTCAAGGTATCTCTTCATTGAAGCTCCTCCTCTATTCGGTTACTCACTAAGAAGATTAAACTTTCTTGGATACTGACCATGGATACCATAAAGCCCCAAAGAAGATCTTAACTTTTTGGTGCTGAAGAGTTATCATTAAAAAACTTGATTTAATGGATTAATGTGTCTATCTGTTTTTTAGTGTTCATGTGGAGTCGTTTAGAGGGACATGCATAATTATCCGGAAAAGACCTTTTACCCTAATGTACTTGATCACAAACCGGGATTCTTTTTAAGCTGGTTTCTCTACAGGCTCTTTAAAAGGGTAAATCTTGACGAAAACATGAAAGAAGAACTCAGGGAGATGCGCAGAAAGGGAACAGTGGTCTATGCAATAAAGTATAGGGGGCAGTTGGATTACCTCCTCTACCATTATAATTTCCGGAGAAGGCGCCTGCCCTACCCCAAGATAGCATTTGATCTCAATGTGTCAATGCTATTGCCTTTCACGCAGTTTGTAAAGATTGCCATATCCCAAATCTCCTTTTTCGTCAAGCATAGGCACATTCCGAGCCCGTACCAATCAGGCTTTTACAGAAGGGCACTTCAGCAGGGTACCACCTCCCTCATCTTTCTGGTTGATCCAAAGGGTTTTATCAGACACTTTGTCCATGCGGAAAAGGACCATATAGAATTTCTGTTGGAGACGCAGAGGGAGATGGATCGACCCATTTTTATTGTTCCACAACTCGTTCTCTATAAGAAGACCCCTGAGAGGGATCATTCAAGCCTTGCAAGCATATTTTTTGGGTTCAAAGACCATACTGGCCTTATCAGAAAAATCGTCCTCTTCTTTAGACACCATCGCCGCGCCTTTATCGATTTTGGTCAGCCCCTGGATCTGAGGGACTATCTAAAGAAACAATCCTCTCCAAGACCTTTGGACACTATGGCTGCAGAGATAAGGCAGAGGCTCATTCAGAGCATTGATATGCAGAAAAGGGTTATCCTTGGCCCCATCATGAAATCCAGACAGGAGGTCAAGGAGTTGGTCTTAAAAGACGAAAGGGTCAGGGAGATAATCGAAAGCATGGCCTCTGGTAATGAAAAGCAGCTCAGACAGCTCAGAAAAAATGCCGGGGAACACTTTGACGAGATCGCCGCCGATTATAACATGACCTATATCCAGACCTTTTACCGGGCACTAAGCTGGTTCTGGAAAAAGATATTCGAAGGCGTGGACGTAGACGAGGCCAGCTTGGCAGAAGTTCGGGAATGGGCCCGGAGAGGTCCGCTGATCTATGTTCCATCCCATAAGAGCCATATCGATTACCTGATTCTCAACCATGTGATTTTAAGTCATTATCTGCACGTTCCAAGGATCGCTGCTGGAGCAAATCTGTCCTTCTGGCCCATGGGACATGTCTTCAGAAAATGTGGTGCATTCTTCATTCGCCGCTCTTTCAAGGGAGCAAGGCTTTATTCAGAAGTACTTTCCCGGTATATCAAAGCGCTCCTCAAAGAAGGGCACCCGATTGAATTCTTTATCGAAGGTGGTAGAAGTCGAAACGGTAAATTGATGCTTCCCAAGACTGGCTTTCTCTCCATCCTGCTGCACGCTTATCATGAAGGATTTTGTAATGATCTGATATTTATACCTGCCTCTATAAATTACGATCGAATCCTCGAGGAAAAATCCTATCTGAAGGAGATCAGCGGCGATCACAAGGAACAAGAAAAACTGAGGCACATCATAAGGGCCAGGCGGTTTCTAAAAAGAAGATATGGAAAGATCTACATTCGATTCGATCATCCCTTCTCATTGAACGAATACTTGTCCCAAAAACATCCGCCAAGAAAGAATGCTCACCGTGATCTCGCCTTTCATTTAGTCAAGTCCATAAATGCCGTCTCCCTCGTAACACCCCTTTCGCTGGCTGCTACAGCCATCTTATCAAACCACCGCAGGGGATTCCATCTTTCAGAACTGACTGGAACAATAGACATTCTTCTGAGATTTTTGAAGCGGTATGCGGTTCCCACAGCTGCAACCCTTGCTAATCCATCAAAAGCAGTCAAGGAAACCCTATCGCTTTTTGTTAACTGGAAGATTATCAATCTTCTGGAAGGTGCGGAGGGAGAGGAGGAGGCCTTCTACTACGCTGATGAAGATAAAAAAATGGAGCTTGAGTATTACAAGAATAGTATCATCCACTTCTTCATTCCCCACTCCTTTGTGGCCCTCTCCTTTTTGACTGGCAGTGAAGAGGTGAAGAGCCCGGAGTCGATAGTCTCCGACTATGCCTTCTTGAAAAACCTCTTTAAGAATGAATTTGTCTTCGATGAAAGGGAAGGTCTCCGAGAAAGAGTTATCTCTGTAATTGAGTATTTTCTGGATTCCTCCTTTTTGTCCCGATCCGAGGAAAGCGATGGATATAAGATCACCAAACTCGGCTTCGATAACCTACCTATCTGGGCTGCACTTACCAAAACCTTTCTTGAATCGTACTGGATTGCCGTCAAATCGGTGAGCCAGCAAAGAGATAAGTGGGATAAGAGAGACGACCTCTTGAAGCATATGAACTACCTTGGGAGACGATTTCATAAATTGGGAATTATTGAGCATATCGGTGCCCTCTCCCGACTCAACTTCACAAACGCCTTGAGCTTTATTAATGAGGATTTCCTGAACCTTCAGGAAATGTCAGAAAAAGATCGTTCCCATGCCCTTGAGGGGCTTTCCCAACTTGGGCAGAGACTGTACGAATTGTCCGACTACCGGGCATAGGATTACATTCTGCTCCCCTCGCTTGCCAAGCCCGCTGCTTCCCTAATACTGATCGTATGTCAACTCTGCCAGAGCTGATTCGTCATAGAGCCTGGCTTCGATATCCACGTCAAAGAAATCGGCGATCGGTGCCAGGATCTCTGGGTTCTTCTCCCAGACCATTCGTCCTGCCTCTAATACAACATCGATGCCCTTCCTGGTCATCTTGCCAAGGGGCTGGCGACATGGCCCAGCAGGCATGCCAAGGATAGCCATAAGCGTCTTTGTGGCAAGGGGATTTCTGGCGCGACAGGACACTGTCCCGTAAGGTGTCTCCTCCTGGGTTTTTACGGTCACAATCTCAAAGAGGGGCTTCAAGGCCGCCATGAGCCTTTCTCCTTCAGCACTGTCTCCTTGTTTCAGCATCGCAGTCATGTCTTGGACTCCCTTGGGGGCGATGTTCGAGGCTACCGAGATCACCCCGCTTGCCTTGATGACTGGATCTGTCATCATGGCAAAGGTCTTGTCATCATCCCCGGACAGGATCGTAAAGTCATCTCCGCAGCACTCCCTGGTGCGTCTCATATTTTCTATGCTCCCCGTGGCCTCCTTAACCGCACTCATATTGGCAAATTGCTTATGGAGCATGGCAAGGTCTTCGGGGAGGAGCTGCGTACCAGTGCGCCCCGGGATGACATAGGGGATGATTTGAATTTGGGGAAATCTCTTTGCCACAGGCGCCACATATTCCTGACGGATCTCGAGGGAACTGGGGCCATTGTAATAGGGATCTACCAACAGAGCCGCATCAGCCCCCATATGGACCGCATGTTCCGTGCTTTCGACGGTTTCCCGCGTACTGTTGCTTCCGGTACCTGCAATTGACTGGCACTTCCCCTTGCACTTCTCGACCACAAACCGAGTTACCTCGTTATGCTCTTCCCAGGTCAATGTTGGGCTCTCACCAGTCGTCCCCACAGCGAGTATCCCGCTCACACCACCTGCAATCTGAAACTCAATCAGTTTCTCCAGGCTCTCCAGATCTATCTCATGGTCCTTAAAGGGCGTGATCAGCGCTGTATAACACCTGCTGAACATGAGAACACCTCCTTTCTGAAATTGCTCTTTTCACAAAAAAAGCAGCTGGAGCACACTCCAGCTGCACCGATACCAAGAGAGCGCTCCACGGAAAAACCGTGACAGTCCTACGAATCTTCTCCGTAGGCCCAACCCGCTTTCGTAACAGGTCGATTGCGGGCTTCGGCGGTCCACCCTTTCGCCGCAAGATCCAGCTACGGAGCCTGCTCTCCTGTCCTGCGGTTACTCATCAGCACCGCGCCTCAACTCTTGCCTACGAGGAACCTAAAGGATGAGATGCCGTGTGTCAAGAAAAAAGTTGGTTCTTCTCAGGCCCCTAGTGTGGTGAACGGGCTGTCCAAGGCTAAGTTATTTAAAGCGGTAACTCCCCGTAAGGCGGGGATTATTCGCTAAACCGATTTTTCGTAAGTTCGAAATCCTAAGCCCTAAATCTGAAACAAATTCGAATGTTCAAAATCCTAAATTGAAAATGAGGGAACTCTCCAGCATTTTCGCATGATTACTAAGGGAATGTCAGATATGTTTTAGTCATTCGATACTTGGATTTTGAAATTGTTTCGGATTTAAGCGTATTAGCAATGTCTGTATTGTATCAAGTTGGAATCTACTTTGACTTTACGCGAGAGGTTCCCCGGTTTTGCTTTGTTTTTGTTTAGAAATGGGTTATTATTAAATTATAGTTATCGGTTAGAAGTCATCATAGACCTCCCTGGATGACACCTCATCAAAAACAAACCAAACTCAAGTCTTATCCATGTTCGGTAAGTGCCCAGCTGGCTTTAGGACCTCAATGCCTGCTAGATATCGACCTCGATTATCTTCAAGGGAAAACTCTACAGTGGAACTGGTTACTCAGAGGAGGAAATGCCTGAGGTAAGGAAAACCCCACAGCTCAATTTCGTACACGACGCAGGCCTACATGATAAGGTCATGCTCATTAGAGTTGACCATACTGTAGTAAAGGCGGGGAAAATAGAGGACCCCCTTACGATCAAGACGGTAGAGCCGCCTGTAAAGAGGGAAACACAATGAAAATCACACCGATCTTTGAGCCCCAAGCAAGCGGCAGGGCCATGAGGGTGGCTGTCTTTATGTCAGGCTCAGGTACCAATGTTATTAGGCTCCTCGAGAGAGAAACGGAACTGGGAAATGAGCCCGGCGGATCCCCGTTTAAGGTTATCTTCATCTTCAGTGATCGCTCTGATGGTGGCTCAGCAGGGGAACAGATTGCCCTTGACACGGGGATCCCATACTTCAGCTACGATATAAGGAAATTTTACTCCCTCAGGGGATTAAAGAGATCCTGCTCAACACCTGAGGGTATGGCAGCGAGGAAGGAATTTGACTCCGTGGCCTCTCGTCTGATCAAGGCATTTGATATAGATATCATCGCTCTGGGGGGGTACATGAGCTACCTCACCCTAAAGAGATGCGTCAATGTGCACCCGGCTGATCTATCCCTGCTCAGACCAGACGGAACAAGGAAATACATTGGCGATCACGCTGTAGCTGATGCAATAGCCAACGGAGAGGCTTCTCTACGAGCCTCAACCATCTGGACGGACGCCGGGGTAGACACTGGCCCCCTGTTGATGGTGTCAAGTCCCCTCAAGGTTGAATTGCCCCTACCATTACCGGACCTCCTTAAAGATAAGCTGGCCTTTGGGAAAGTGGTCGATGAACACCAGAGCCGCCTTAAGAGGATCGGCGACTGGAAGATCTTTCCCTTAACAGTGGAGATGATTGCTCGAGGACGCTTTTCCCTGGACGGAGATAATAACGTCTATGTGGATGGAGAGCTTGTAACCGGAGGCTACAGGCTCGATGAATAACCCCGGACACTCTAGCTCACTTAAGCGGGGTCTAGCGGCTCATGCGGGATGACTTTGCCCTTGCAAGGGAAAGGATGGTAAAAGATCAGTTGCGCGCCAGGGGTATAAGAGATGAAGGGGTTCTCCAAGTTATGGGTAAAATTCCCAGGCACCTCTTCATCGAGGAGGCCCTGGCTGACGAGGCATATGATGACCACCCAGTTCCCATAGGCGAAAAACAGACCATATCACAGCCTTACATCGTGGCCCTCATGACAGAGGCACTAGAGCTGACGGGAAAGGAAAATACCCTTGAGATAGGAACAGGTTCTGGCTACCAGACAGCAATCCTGGCTGAACTGTCGAACAGGGTCTATACTATAGACAGGATTGAATCACTCCTTCTGAATGCCAGAAAGATATTGGCCCAGTTAGGATATGACAATATAGTATTTAAGGTCTTTGATGGAACCATGGGCTGGGAGGACTACTCCCCTTTCGATGCTATCATGGTAACGGCTGGCTCACCAAGTCTACCAAGGCCCCTCTTAGACCAGCTGGCAGATAATGGCCGGATGATTATCCCTGTTGGTGACAGGCATACCCAGGAATTGATAAAGGTCATCAGAAGGGGAAAACGTCTGGAGCAAGAGAGCTTAGGGGGATGTCGGTTTGTGAATCTCATTGGTGTCCACGGTTGGCGAGATGAGGAGATTTAAATGAAGCTCAATGAATTTCCAGAGGATATCAGAAAATACCTTGTACCCCAGCCATCAGGTACCATGTTTTATCGGTGTCTGGGGTGCAGGGGTGAGTTCGATATTGGAAGCCTTCTCTACACCTGCCCATCCTGTGGCGGGATATTGATGCTTTATTCTCAATTGGCAGGAGAAACACAGACCATAGGGGGCGCCGCGTGGAGAAAGATCTTTGACTACAGGAGGATGCTCAATTTTAACCCCCTCAAGGGTATCTTCCGCTATTATGAGTTCATCGCCCCGGTCATCCCATTGGAATCTATAGTATATCTTGGCGAGGCTCATACACCCCTGGTTATGGCCAACCAAAGTCTCGAAGGACTGGTAGGCCTTCCCTTCTATTTTAAAAATGAGGGACTGAATCCAAGTCTGTCTTTTAAGGACCGGGGAATGGCCTGTGCTTTAAGCTTTCTCAATTACTTAGCCAAAAAGAACGACTTGAAAGACCTATCGACTATATGCGCCTCTACCGGCGATACCTCAGCTTCGGGGGCGCTCTATTCTGCATATCTAACCAATCTCGTAAAATCGGCCGTTCTTCTTCCTAAAGGGAAAGTCACAGCCCCACAGCTCTCCCAGCCCCTTGGGAGTGGGGCAACGGTCCTAGAGATGCCCGGTGTCTTCGATGACTGCATGAGGGTAGTGGAGGAGTTGAGCGAGAAATACGAGGTTTCCCTGCTAAATTCCAAGAACAGCTGGAGGATCCTGGGCCAGGAATCATACTCCTTTGAGATAGCTCAAGACTTTGATTATCAGGTAGCTGATAAGGTTATCGTTATCCCTATTGGCAATGCGGGCAACATAACTGCCATCATGAGCGGCTTCCTAAGAGCTTTGAAGGCCGATATCATCTCAGTACTGCCGAAGATCATTGGTGTCCAGTCAGATCATGCTGACCCTGTCTATCGCTATTACTCAGAGGACGACCCCTCTCGGCGAAAGTTTGAGCCGGTCAACGTAAGAGCGAGTGTTGCCCAGGCAGCCATGATCGGAAATCCTGTCTCCATGCCGCGGGTAATTGCGTTAGTTCGGGAATATGATCAGGCAGCCGGGCAAAAAAGGACATTCTTCGTGTCTGTAACTGAACAGGAGATAATGGATGCCATGATCGTAGCAAATAAAAACGGTCATATTGCCTGTACCCACGGGGGTGAGGCCATGGCCGGGTTTATGAAGGCCATCAAAGCAGGCCTCGTCTCCAAGGGAGAGATAGGTGTACTTGATGCCACAGCACATATCCTCAAGTTCTCCTCATTCCAACAGATGTATCTTACTGATGGGTTTCCACCTGAATTCGAGGTCAAGCCAAGGGAAGAATTCAGAAACGCCCCCATTACGATTGAGCTCAAGGGTCTCAGAAAAACACCAGGGCCTGGAAGGCGGCTCCAGGGGAAGGATCTCGACCGCTTCACAAAGGAAGGCGTAGCAGAAGTTGCGAGGGCCCTAAATCTAAAGAAGAGAAACACGCGCATATGAAACTAATCATACGATATCTTTACAAGGAATTCTTTACGTTCTTCTTTATCTCCCTGATTACCTTCCTGGTAATCTATATGGCGGTGGACTTCTTCGGAAAAATAGATAACTTTCTCGAGGCCAATGTCCCCCTAAAGGTAGCCCTTTCCTATTTTCTCTATAAGATACCCCTTTCCATACAGCAGTTGATACCTGTATCAGTCCTTATATCCGTCATGTTGATGCTCGGCATAATGAACAAACATAATGAGATACTGGCCATGAGGAACTGCGGACGAAGCCTGTTTAACATCTCTTCTCCTATAATAGCGATTGCTATGCTTACTGGAATTGGGTGCTTTTTTCTCTCCGAATCCATTGTCCCTATTACCAGCGCTATGGCCAACAATATATGGAATGTCCAGGTCGAAAAAAGCGATCCTCAAGGAGCCTACAAGCTGTCTCACCTCTGGTACAGGGGAAGAGGTTCCATTTACCAGATCAGGGCTTACGACAGCAGGAGACACGTAATAGAGGGTTTTTCAGTCTTCTTCCTCGACAAGGACTTCAAGCTCACCAAAAGAATCGATGCAAGGAAGGCAACATGGATTAATAACCGATGGCATCTCAATGACGGGCTTATACAAGAGATTGAACCCGGTGGGTCAAGGAAATCAATTAGGTTTACTAATCATACAATACAACTGCCTGAAAATCCTGAGAATTTTAAGGATCCCATGAAGGCACCAGAGGAGATGAGTTTTTGGGAGCTCAGAAAATACACGAGAAAAATAAGGGAAGAGGGGTATGATTCAACAAGATGCCAGGTAGACCTTTATATTAAAATAGCCTTTCCCTTTATCTGTCCTATACTCACTCTAGTGGGAATTCCGCTCGCCCTGAGGAGGAAAAAAGGCGGAATTCCCCTTAGCATTACCATTGGCATCGGTCTCAGCTTTCTCTACCTCCTGACATTTGGCCTATCACGGTCCCTGGCCATCTCCGGGGCCCTACCCCCTCTCTTGGGTGCATGGATAACGAACCTTCTTTTCTCACTCTTTGGTGTTTGCCTTATGCTGGTGGAAGAGATTTGAGGAAAGACTTCAGGATGAAGGAATATTCGCCTCTAAAGCCATTGCAATCTTCTTCTTGAGCTCCGTCAAGTCAAAAGACTTAATAACGTAGAAGTCCGCCGCAACGGATTTGATGTCCTCTTTGAAGGTATCGTAGGCGGTGCAGAGTATCACAGGCAAGTTGTAAAACTTGCTCCTAATCTCCTGTAATAGGTCCAGACCATTATATTCAGCCATCTTTATATCCAGTATAACCAGATCGGGCCTTTCTTCATCTATCCTTTCCATCAATTTATAACCATCTGCGGCTGTGATAACCTCATAACCGGCCTCACTTAACTCCTCAGAGTAAAGCATCCTGATATGCTCTTCGTCATCAACGACTAATAGTTTGGTCATAGGTAATCCCCCTCAGAAAATCGACCAAATTACGAGACTATTCAGTCGGTTTCTCGTTCCAGCGCTGGATCAAGACGCCCTTGGAGGCCTCAAATTGTATGCACTCTTCTTCAATCAACTCCTCAGACTGCCCTATAGACATCCTCTCCGTCTTCTTAACATAAGAAAGGGTCTTACCGAGATACAGCGGGACAAGGGAGTCCAGAAGTTCATCACCACTCCATAATCTATCTTTGTAGGCAACAGCAAAATCGATCAGGACATTGATCCAGACGTGGGTGGGAAAGTCAAATCGCTCTTGATCCATTTCCCTTATCTCCCGTAATTTACCGACTGTTTCCTTTGAAAGCACAGTCTCCCAGATATGACCATAGGTACTAAAGCCCCCCTGAAACTTTCGAAACAGTATTTCGTCATTAACCGCAACGGGTGGCGGCATCTCGGTTTCCCCTAGGCCAAAACCAAAGATCGCAGTGGGCTTACTCCATTTTACCTGGCTCCAGAACGGATAGAATTTTATCATCATATCAAAGATAGTTCCCACCACCTGTCTAAACATGGGGCCGAGATCCGAGCCCGGGTCCTTGGGACGGTGAATCTTAGGCCTGCCCATAAAGGCCTGGCAAATCGGAATATTCTCGTTCATGGCAAGGGTAGTCATCCAGACATCAATACCAAAATTAGCTACGCCATCTGACCAAGTATCACTGTGAAAGTAGGTCCGGGCCAGTTTTCCACAAAAGCCAAAATCGCCACCTATGGGCTGTCTGACCCTCCTCCCGTAGAGGGAACGTATCAATGGATACGCGATGGAGTTTGTTATGGTGCCATCATATTTATGCCGCACATAAAGGGGTACGACATACCCAAAATCCTGGAACAGGGGCTCCCCTAAGTGCCTTATCCATTTCGGCGTGATACTCTTTAAATCAGCATCAACTACCACCACTGCCTTAGCGTGAAGATCAACGACCTTCTTGAACAGGTTCCTAAAATTGTTCCCTTTGCCCCGAATACCAGGTTCTGTAGATATATATATCTTTGGCGTACGAGTTCTTATGCCCAGAAATACCTCTTTTGTGTCGTCGTTAGAGTTATTATCGCAGTTTATGATTACTGATTCCATGTTACTGAAAAATAACTGTATGCCCTGATCCGCCTGTTGTACGGGAAAGGCAATTGAATCTGCCTCATTGTAAGACGGTATTGCTACAACAAACGCCGCTTTCTTTATATTTTCAGGATTGACCTCGGGCTCAAACATCCTCAACCTCTCCAACTACCTGAAGAACCGCACAAAGCCATAAAGGAATAATCTTTGTATATCCAAATACTACACCAAAATCAACCCGAAAGCCGTCGCCCGCTATCTCCTTCTGTTCCATTTAAGCTTGATGATGCCCCCTGAATCCTGCGCCCTGTAGAGGAATCCCTCCGTGTCGACTGCTATTCCTTCCTGGTTGTCCCCTGGAAGGACGTAAGACTGAATAATCCTCCCCTCCCTTGTGATTTCAAAAATGGCGTTCATCGCATCGCTCACCACATAGAGATGATCGCTCATCTCATCATAGCGAAGTCCGGAAAGATCGATCACACCAAGCGAGAAACACCGCACGATGGTTGCTACGTTATCTTCATCACACCTACTGCTCAGAGACACCCCAAGCTCAAGGATGGCAGATGGATCTTCCTTATCACCCAGATGAAAGCCTTGGAAGGCACTGAAAAATAATCCCCTTCTTATTGGCTCTCATGAAGGTCGACCAAGCCTGACCCCTCGTACCTCATTTTATTGCCCTGATTACAACAAATGACCCCTCGCCGTACCCCTCTTTTACAGGCTCAATATCCTTTATCTCCTTTAGATTGTGAAAGATCGTCTGAGAAAAACCGAAATCGCTGAAACCTGCTCGTTTCAGGTGATAAACGACCTCATCAACCGAGTAGAAGCGAGCTATTTTGTAAAACACGCTCTCGTTTCTATGATTCACGTATACCCTGCCAAGTGGGCTATCCCTGTCGATAAATCCAATTACGAAAGACCCATTAGGCCTTATCACCCTGGATGCCTCTTTCAATGCGAGCTCTACATCATCCAAGAAACATATGGTGGTAACCATGAGGACAGAATCAAACTGACAATCACGAAAAGGGAGGGCTTCAGCAACACCACGGATAACCTGAACCCCTCTATTGCGGGCAATTTGACTCATAGTACGTGCGGGTTCAACGCCGATCTCAATGCCCAATGGCGCTGCGAATCTTCCGCTTCCCACGCCAATTTCTACACCCTCCCCCTTTTCAGGCAATTGCATTCGTATCGCTTGAAGCTCTGAGGTATAAGCGAACTTGTTTCTCTCAAACCAATGCTCGTACTGAAATGGGAACTCCTCAAATGGCTTTGTCCTTGCCATAGCACATATCCAAATTCATAGACACTCACTCTCAATCAATAACATTTCCCCACTCTGCCTACAGCCGATAAGGTATACGCGGAGCCTTCCCATTGACTCACAGCCATCTTCACCGTATACTGCCTCTATTACAAATCAGGATCTTACCACTTTTGATCATTCTGGAAAAGGGCAGAGATCCCGACCAGATGATAGTGGGAAAGGAGCAGATGAAATGATCGAATACCCAAAGTACAGGAAGATACTCTTCTGTACGGATTTTTCTGAAAACGCGGATTATGCCTTTGAGTTCGCCTTTGGTATTGCCGAGAGAGATGACGGCCTTCTCTATATTCTACATGTGATACCCGGTAACCCCCAGGAGGCATTTGTAGAAAGGCTTATGCCCAGGGGTGTCGTGGAAGACGTACATAAAGCCATGAGAAAAGATGTGGAAGCGAAATATAAGGAGCATTATGTAGAGAAGATAGACAGTGCGATCAAATTCAAGGCCATTACCAAATCTGGTAGGGAACATGAGGAAATAATCAAATTTGCAAAGAAGGAGCAGGTAGATCTTATTGTTATGGGAACACACGGTGCAACGGGAATAGAACACGTCTTCTTTGGAAGTGTTGCGGAGAGGGTCCTCCGCTCTAGCCCATTCCCTGTTTTCATAATCCCCTGCAGGGAAAAGCTTGAACACCTATAAGGCAGGTCAAATACCTCTTGGGGGTGAAGACCTTGATGAGCTCGCATTCCCTTTAGTTAGTGTTTGTTAAGGGATGCGGGCAAGAGCCAGGTATGAAGATAGCGATTGCAGCGGACGGTGCCGATTTACAATCCAGAGTAGCGAACAGGTTCGGAACCTCTCAGTATCTGGTGATCGTTGATCTGGAAACCGGTTACTTTGAGGCAGTGCCAAACCCTGGTTTCTCTGGTCAACGTGGGGCAGGCATGCAGGCAGTTGTGCTTGCTGTCAGAGAGGATGTCAAATCGGTTTTGACGGGGTATTGTAGCCCTCCTGTCCGCGGTCAACTCATGGCAAACGGTATAGAAGTCCTGACTGGTCTAGGGGGCAGAGTCCAGGAGGTTGTGGAGAAATACAAGAGGGGAGATTTACTGAAGCCCGGGGAAGATGAGGTCAACCGCAGGTCGAGAGAAATTAAAATTGACAGAGTTACTTTCGTTCAGGCAGTTAAAAGTTCTGCAAGTCAGTTTAGCACCTTGTTGCCTGCGGTGGTAGGCGTGATCCTGCTTATAGGTTTGTTCAACACGTTCGTTTCAAAGGAGTCTCTAATTTCGATATTCTCGGGCAATTTGGGACTGGATACCCTTTGGGGAGCATGCTTTGGCAGCGTTCTTGCTGGGAACCCCATCAATAGCTATGTTATTGGAGGAGAGCTGCTGAGGCACGGCGTCAGCCTCTTCGCCGTAACAGCCCTCATTATCACGTGGGTAACCGTGGGCCTAGTACAGTTACCTGCCGAAATAGCAGCCCTTGGCAGGAGATTTGCCCTTCTGAGAAACACCATCTGCTTTATTCTATCAATACCCATCGCCATCTTTACGGTGGTGATCCTTAATCTGGTTATGAGGTGAGTTTCTTGAATATGGCAGGTTCCCAAAAATCCAAGAACAGAAAGCCACTCACACGTATCGTTCTTTTTCCAGCTTTTATCCTGGCAATCTATGGCATAGCTTTTGCTATATCGCCCGATAAGGCATTTACAGCCCTGATGAGCAGTGGCAATGTTTTCTTCACTATAGTCAAGCCCCTCGCCTTGGTGTTTGTTGTCATGGTGATTTTGAATGTCGTGGTGAAACCTGCACAGATTGCCCGATTCCTTGGCAAAGGTGCAGGTATCAAGGGCATCACGCTCTCAGCCGCGGCTGGGATAATCTCGATGGGGCCTATCTATGCATGGTATCCTTTGCTGAAGAAGCTCCGGGAAGAGGGAGCCGGAAACGCCCCCATAGCCATATTCCTGTATAATAGGGCTGTCAAACCATTCCTTTTACCAGTAATGATTGCCTACTTCGGGTGGCCATACGTTGCGATATTGACAGCACTGACTGTTTTGGTCTCAATGGCTTTCGGATATTCTATGAGCGTCATCATGGGAGAGGAATAGAGGCTCAAGCCCCAAGTACGACCTGCTGCAGCACGAGGTAATGGTGTCGAACTCCTCTTTGCTCTACAAAGGCTGTATATTTTTTGGGTTATATTATGGAAACCATTGCTATTCACGATCTAATCACCGTCTTGCCGGGGCTTTTTTGCATAGCATTTGTTTTCTCTATCTTTGGTAGGGGTGGGGGTGACTTTATACTCCCTTTTTTAATTACCATCCTAGCCCTACCCTATTTCGATCTCGCCAGTCTGAGCTTGTTCCTCATCTTCACACAGGGGGCGGTGATGCTGTTTGTGTATGGGGCCAAACACAAGCTAGTTGACTGGCCGTTAGGTCTTGCTTTGGCTGCCATGGTAGGTTCTTCTGCTTTCTTCGGCGGGTACTTCTCCCTTAATGTTAACCCCATTTATTTAAAGGGTGCCTTTGCCGTCTTTCTTTTGGTTTCTGCTTATTTCATCGGGAAAGGGGGGAAAGAGGCCGCTAAAAGGGAAAGATTTGGTACATGGCACAGAAGGATGCCTGAGGAAGAATACGATATGAATTTTCTCTATATTTTCCTTCCAGTGGGGATCATTGCCTTTGTTGCTGGAATGTTAGGTATCTCTGGCGGTGGGTTGATTATCCCCCTATGCATACTCGTCGGTGGGGTTCCCATACGGCTAGCTATGGGTACAAATACGATGCTCGTTCTTACATCTTCTGGAACCTCATTTATGGGGCACTTAGTAAGGGGTAGCTTTCCCTAGGAATTTGCTCTGATCTTTGCAGGCGCCACCGTCATAGGTGCGTTATTTGGGTCTCGTATGCATGTTACTATATCGGAAAAATATATTCGAATAGGTTTTACTGCAATATTAGTTATAGCTGCAGTTTGGATGGTATTGAAGATTTACATTTGATATTTGAGAAGAAATCATCCAAGAAATCCACGGGTTAAATAATAGGGGAGGTGACTAAAATGCCAAGGGGCGGTGGAACAGGCCCAAAAGGCAAAGGATCTGGAATAGGTAGAGGCATGCGAAGAGGCGGAGGTCGAGGTCGAGCAAGTGGTTTTGGAGCAGGTACTGGGGAACCTTGCATCTGTCCGAAGTGTGGAACAAAGATCTTCCATCAAATAGGAAAGCCATGTCTTGATGAGAGATGCCCTAAGTGTGGAAGCATCATGACATAGGAATAGATCTCGCAGTTTGGACCAATGACCATCTGCAGGGCACAGCAAAGTGCGTGAGTTCATGAACCCTGTATCCGTAAGGCGTAGATAATGGAAATTTTAGCGGTCTTCAAACACGCCTTGATGATCACCTTTTTCGTCTTTGTGATGATGCTTTTGGTCGATTTTATCGATACTGCGAGCAAAAGACGGATGTCGGAGATTATGAAAGGAGGACAGTGGAGGCAGTATACCCTTTCGTCTTTCCTCAGTTCAACTCCTGGTTGCCTGGGTGCTTTCATGAACGTGAGTCTTTACGTACACGGAATGATCAGCTTTGGCGCGGTTGTAGGTGGAATGATAGCCACTTCCGGAGACGAGGCCTTTGTGATGCTTGCCCAATTTCCAGGGACAGCCTTGGCACTCTTTTTCTTGTTATTTGTGCTTGGAATCCTTTTTGCCTGGATCAGCGATAGAATTATCCATAATTTGGGGATTATCACTTGCCAGCCTTGTCTTGAAGCTCACTGTGACCACTGTGTGTCTGGTATGGATAGCCAGGAGAATATGGGTAACATTCTTCGTCCCACGAATCTCTTTGGCAATTTCCGATCTCTTTCCTTTACCCGGTTCCTTCTGCTTATTGCTTCTTTTCTGGTCTTAGTTACGCTGGGAATTCTTGGGCCATCGTCCTGGGATTGGAAACGGATTACGTTCATAGGTCTCTCATTCTGTTCATTATACATAGCTATGGTTGCCTCTGAACACTATCTGCACTCCCATATCTGGGATCATATAATCAGGAGACACCTCTTTCGTGTATTTTTGTGGAGCTTTGGTGCCTTACTTTTCGTACAATGGGGCCTGGCCTTTTGGAATCTGGATACCATCATTCACCAGCACATATTGTGGGTATTGGCGATTGGAGCGATTCTTGGGATAGTACCTGAGTCAGGGCCACACCTCATATTTGTGATGATGTATGCACAAGGGCTAGTGCCATTTTCCGTAATATTCACCTCGTCATTTGTCCAGGATGGCCATGGCATGCTCCCGCTGCTCTCCTATAGCATCAAAGATTCCGTGCTGATCAAGGTTTTTAATCTTGTTTTTGGGCTCGCCGTTGGAGGCATCCTTTTTGCCTCGGGGCTATGACAGGGAGTGATTGAATCAAGAGATTTTCATTAACGGGTTGACAAATCGGAAAGGTAAATCAGAGAAAAAGGAGGCTCAAAATATCGAAGACAAACAAGACGGATGGGTATGTGGGCACTGTGGCTATACATCTTCGGATAAATTCTCTTGAGATATCTGCCTCGAACGCGGGGAGAAATGCGATTATCTAACATGAGAAAATTGGAAATCGATTATTAATACATTGAACCATCAGCGTGCTGAAGGTTTAAGGTATTAACTTAGCAAATTATTGATTTTAGGGAGGCGTACGATGGCTATATCAGGAAAGTATGGAAAAATAAATATCCCTAAAGTGGGAGAGGATGAACCTGTCTTTATTCTACGTGCCCAGGACAAGCTGGCGGAGCCTGCCATCGAGATGTACAGGGCGCTGGTTGCTTCTCATGGCGCTCCAATGGCGGATAGACTCCAGAAGGAAATTGACAGTTTCCGACGATGGAGCGGTCCGAAGAAGATACCAGATTAGCTCAAGGGATGAGCTTTAGGATTTAACGAGCTCAGCCAAAATTTTCTACATAACATGAAATCTTAAAAATAGATGAAAAGAAATACATGTATCCTGCCCTTAGTTGACTCCCAACGCCTTTCACACTATACTTCGGAGCGCAACTAAGTGCTTCGATTCGCAATTGCGCTCACGTATTCTCCAAAGTTATGGGGCCGTTCTTGCTCACTCCATTCGGCCCGAGCTCATGGCCAAGGGCAGCACTAAGTCCTGAGGGCTTCGCCTGAGTTCGGCCGAAGTCTGAATAAATTCGTTACCGAATTTATGAATCGAAGGACTAAGCTCGCAGGCATATAGTACAATTTGGAGGCTGAGGGAACGGTGTTCATTGATGACCATTAGGCTCACCAGGCGTGCGTGGATTCGTACCATCACCTATTCTGGCTTGGCCATCACCGGCGGGGTCGGATACTTCTCTTCCAAAAGGCTTGAGAAAGTCTATGTAGACGTTCCACTGGCTGGGTTACCAAAAAGGCTTGATGGACTCAAGATCGGGGTAATGTCCGACTTCCATGCCGGCGCGTTTACTACGAGGGAGGATATACTTCAAGCCGTTGGCATGGTTAACGAGGAGAGCCCCGATCTCATAACCCTCTTGGGCGACTATGTGGATGGTGCCTACAGCCATAGCCGTGAAAACGTCGAGAAAGGGGCTTATGTGTTCGATGCCTTGCAGAAATTGAGGGCACCACTTGGGATTTACGCGGTTCTAGGCAACCATGACCACTGGACGGACGCAAGTCTTGTGCGAAGAAACCTATCAAGGGCTCCAGTTGCGATTCTGGATAATCAGGGCATTGACCTGGACAATGGCTTGGCACTAGCTGGTGTCGATGACTTCTGGGAAGGGCCGTCAGACCCCTCCAAGGCCACGACAAACCTCAGCCCTGGATCCGTGATAATCATGCTCTCCCACAACCCCGATGTTAACCTCCAGCTCAGGGGAGATGAACGAATTAGGCTTGTAATGTCTGGGCATACCCACGGAGGCCAGATCAGGATACCTCTTATCAACTGGGCACCGTGGATCCCCTGTTCCCCGAAATATAGGTGCTCCTCTGGCTTCATCAGAGAAACAGAACACCGCTGTACCTTCATAACAAAGGGGGTGGGAACTTTTTTCGCCCCCATCAGGTTGGCGTGTCCTCCAGATATAGGGGTATTATTCTTGAGAAGGGCATGAAATTCACGGGGCGAAAAGGGGGCTATGTACGGTCTTAATCACGATCGCCGCCTTCAGGGAACGGGGACTCAGGCTAATCGAACTAATGCCAGATACCGCTTGAGCAGCTTTCTGTCCTCAGTGTCCATGTCGATAAACTCAGTTCCCATGCCTGGGGGCAGCTTTTCGGTGCTCATACTTTCGGGTCTTGTCCAGATCACCCGGGCCTTGGAGCGGAGTATTTGATCGGTCTGTGGCAGATTGAATTCTAAATCCACAAGGGCCCCTACTGGTAAGGTCTCCGTTGTTTTGATAAATAGTCCCCCACTGCCAATATTATCAATGTAGGCCCTAACGAAATCACCTGTCTGCTTAAAGGAGACTTTGATCTTTGCTCTCGCCCTCTCCTCGCTGCGCCGAGGGGAGTAAGCAAGGCTCTGAGTGGTCTTTCTCATCCTCCTCACGAGGCTGCAAATGATCCCCCTGAAGTCTGAAGATATCTGATTAAATTCCCTATCCAAAAAATTCCTGTCCACTAACTCCAAGACTGTATCCTCAAGCGCAATCGCAGTAGCGGATCTGGGGGCCGGATCAAGATAACTCATCTCACCAAATATATCCCCAGGACCGAGTATATCCAGAACGACCTTTTTGCCCTCCACCATCTTGCTAATCTCCACCTTTCCAGAACTCACAACATAGACAGCGGATCCGTGACTGCCCTCCTTAACTATAACGCCCCCTGCCTCATGGGTCTCTCTTCCGCTCGTTAACAACAATTTGACTCTCCTCCCTTCCTTGTTGCCAACTCCTTTAATTCACGCATTATCTCCCTGACCTGATCCCTGGTATCCTTGAGGCTGCCCTCGTTACGTATGACATAATCTGAGAGGGATCTCTTCTCCTCAATAGGGATCTGGGCATTCAGTCTTTTTTCTACTTCTTCTCTCCCGAGGGCGCCCTTCTTTAGTACTCTCCTGATCTGTATAGCCCTCGGCACATATGCAAGAATAACCTTATCAAACATGTCACGTAAGTCCAGTTCAAATAAGAGTGGAATATCCACAATGACAACAGAACACGGGTCTTTCCTTTTAATAGCCTTAATCAAGGCATCCTCTTCCTCAAAGATCCTGGGATGGATAAAGCCTTCTAGGACCTTTCGGCGCTTATCATCAGAAAAGACAATCTTTGCAAGGGCAGAACGATTCACTGTTCCATCGGACGATAGGATCTCAGGGCCAAAGTAGTCGACTATATCCCTCCAGGCAGGTTTATTAGGCTCCACAACACGGCGGGCAAGGCAATCAAAATCAATCACATGCGCCCCCTCATCCTTAAACATCCCTGCCACAGTGCTCTTTCCACTCCCGATACCACCTGTAAGTGCTACTATCACCATAGTACTAGCGACTCGCCAGTGGTAAAATCATCTCTTCTTCAATAAGACATATACTGCACCCGCTCCCCCGTCACAGGGACGAGCAGTTACAAAGGCCAGGACTATTTTCTTCAAGATTCCCCGCTTAAACCAGGCCGGGAGCTCCGTCTTTATGGCCGGCTGATGGCCAGCTGAGCCCAGTCCCCTCCCATGCACAATAAGCACACACCTCACGCCCTTTTGATAGCTCTGGACCAAGAAGCTATTGACCACTGTTTCCGCCTCTCTCTTCGTCAAGCCATGAAGGTCAATATAGTCTTGAATGGAAAATTCACCCCTCTTGAGTCTTTTCATGATCTTGGAGCCTACGCCTGAAACCGCTCCCTCCATGTACTCATCACTGAAAGAGATATCCCAGGCTGCTGATTCTCTAACCAGGAATGCGAGATCTTCTCTCACGTTCTTTCTCTGCCCAGGCAACCCATCAGCTAACTTCTCTTTGCTCACCGGAGACCTGACGATCTTCTTCCTTCTATTGTCCTTTAACGGGACAACGTCCTTCATCGCGAGCTTAAAGAGATCTTCGTCGGTCTGTTCCGTTATAGTATCGGCCAAACGAGGGGATGAAACAGGCCCTGCTTTTCTATCGGAAGCCTGAAGGCCGCTCGCCAAGCCCTTGAACGGCTTGTTAACAAATGGCTTTCCTTCCCCTAGCCAATGCTCGCCTTGTTCAGTGCGACCCCTTTTGCCCTTCTTGCTCATGGCAATATCATTGACTTTTTCTTTATTTTTACTTAGATATGATAAGTCTAGAACTGTAGAATGATTTCTGAGATCGCCCGTGCGATCATTTTATTTATAGCAAAATTGAGACAATTTTAAAAGCCACAACCAATGGCAAGGATAAATGACTACAATATGGCCTTCGAGATAGCAAAAAACGAGCTCGGCAAGGGGAATCCGCTTCATGTGTGCCGACTGAGTGGTGCCTTATGGGAGGAAAAAAGTGAATCAACGACTATGAGGCTTCGGTTTTTGAATCGGACGATTACCATCAGCTGGCCGGATTTGCTATTCTATCAAGATTCAAATGAAGAGGTCCCGATAAAGGAAAGAGTCCTGATCCTCCATTACATCAACGGATCTCAGAGAGGGCATCTAACCGGAGAATTGATTGCGTATCAGGATATGCCTTGTGCACGATTCTATGTAGATGCCTTCAACAGAAGGGTTAAATATCCAATGATCAATGCATTTGGTAACCGACCTGATCAATTGCCCGTCCTGGCCAGGGACCTCTTTGGTGCTCGTACGGCATCCCTTGGTGATATCTCAGTTCTGATACAGGCCTTCCCCAAGATACCCGTTACCCTTGTGATCTGGAAAGGAGATGAGGAATTTCCCTCGGATGGGACAATCCTCTTTGATAGCTCGATTAAGGACATACTCTCTGCCGAGGATATCTCTGAGCTCACCAGCAGGATTGTTTATCCGCTCATAGCAAAGGCCAGCTAGTGCAAGAATATGCGAACTACCACATAGAGGACAAGGGACGATCATGAAAATCGCCATTAGCGGTAAAGGCGGAGTTGGCAAAACAACAGTTGCGGCCTTCCTGATACGATGTCTGCAGATGAAAGGGAAATCGGTCCTGGCCATTGATGCCGATCCCGACGCAAATCTTGCTCAGGCCCTTGGTGTGAAAAACGCCTCTGAGATAACGCCCATTTCCGAGATGAAATCCCTCATCGAAGAGAGGACGGAGACGAAAATCGGTACCATGGGGGGCTTCTTCAAGATGAATCCCACGGTAAATGACTTACCGGAAAAACTGTCCATCAATGTTGATGGCGTAAAGCTGATGGTTTTAGGGGGGGTAAAGGCAGCAGAAGCTGGCTGTATCTGCCCTCAAAGTGTACTCTTGAAGGTCCTTGTCACCCATTTGATCCTTGTCAGAAACGAGGTCGTGGTCTTGGATATGGAGGCCGGCCTTGAACACCTGGGCAGGGGAACAGCCCGGGCCGTTGACAAGATGATCGTAGTCGTTGAACCAGGAACCAGGAGCATTGAAACTGCTCGTCACATAAAAAGACTATCTGATGAACTGGGAATCAAAAATCTCCTCATTGTTGGGAACAAGATTAGATCAAAAAGGGATAGGGATTTCCTGCTGAGAAATATGAATGGCTTTGACTTCCTCGGTTTCTTGCCCTTTAATGAGACTATTATCGAGGCAGATCTGGATGGCAGGCCACCGTATGAGAAAGACCCCGAGGGTCTGAGGATTGTCACTCAAATGATGGAGCGATATCTTGACTGAAAACCCCCAATGGGCACTATCAAGAAGGGAGTTCATTGCGCAAAAAAGGGTCCACAATTTCAATCCGGGCCCCGCAGCACTGCCATTGCCGGTTCTAAAGGAGATACAGGAGGAGTTTCTCGATTTCCACGGGTCAGGCATGTCAATTACTGAAATAAGCCATCGCTCAAGTCTGTTTGAGGAGACTATTGATGGTGCCATTGCGAGGACGAGGCGATTACTGGGATTAAGCGATAAGTACCATGTGCTCTTCTTCCAGGGGGGTGCAAGCCTGCAATTCTGCATGGTCCCCATGAACCTTAGCCTTCCCGGCAGACCGGTGGACTATATAAATACAGGCCTGTGGTCCACAAAGGCCATTAGAGAGGCCCGGATTCAGGGAAAAGAGGTGAGGATCATTGCCACCTCTGAGGATAAGAAGTTCTCCTATCTCCCCACTGAGTACACAGTGGACGGACAGGCATCCTATGTCCATTTTACCTCGAACAACACCATAGTGGGGACTCAGTGGCAACGATTCCCCGATGGACATGGCGTTCCGTTGATCTCAGACATGTCCTCTGATTTCATGAGCCGCCCCATTGATGTAACACCATTTGGACTGATATACGCAGGCGCCCAGAAGAACATCGGCCCGGCAGGGGTAGCCATGGTGATTATCAGGAAGGATATGCTCGAGAGGGTTCCCGATAACCTACCAACCATGCTCAGATACACGACCGCCAGCAATACTAAATCCCTTTTTAATACTCCTCCAACATTCGCCATTTACGTCATAGGCCTGGTGCTCAGGTGGTTAGAGGAAACCATAGGCGGGCTGGAAGAAATGGACAAGATAAACAAGCAGAAGGCCTCATTGCTGTATGAGGTCATAGATAAGAGCGAGATCTATCAGGGTATAGTAGAGCACGGGAGTCGTTCCACGATGAATGTCACCTTCCGCTTGCCCGATGAAAAACTAGGACAAAGGTTTCTCGATGAGGCGATCAGAAACGGATTCCATGCCCTCAAAGGCCACCGCTCTGTGGGAGGCTGTCGGGCCTCCCTATACAATGCTGTTACATTAGATAGTGTAAGAGCTCTCGTTGCATTTATGAGAGAATTCGAGGAAAAATCAATCCGAGGATGATGAGAAGAAAGAAAATAGCAGAGCTCCTGGAGTCAACTGATCTTGGATCAGAAGTCACCGTGATGGGCTGGGTAAGGACCAGGAGAGATTCAAAAGGAGGCTTCTCATTTCTCGAGATAAATGATGGCTCTACCATAAGGAATATTCAGGTACTGGCTGAAGACAAATTGCCTAATTA
>Ga0209636_10001104_pt1 | contig 27118 bp, 29 predicted proteins | sample DeeMarSWOR152_54_FD_187464 | JGI IMG/M metagenome (GOLD analysis project Ga0209636, IMG submission 187464) | Marine sediment microbial communities from White Oak River estuary, North Carolina - WOR-1-52-54 (SPAdes) (version 2) | ecosystem: Environmental > Aquatic > Marine > Intertidal zone >...
AGAACTTTGAAAACATGGTTATCACAGACCCGAGGGTGTTGGAGGCAATTATCAACATCATAAAGCGGAGAACCAAGAACATAATCGTTGTTGAATCAGACAGCAGATCCGGCACCGCAGACGAGCGGGTTACAAAGAGCGGAGTGACAAGCGTGATCGAAAAATGTGGCGCTGAGTTTCTGAACCTAAGTGAAGGCGACTTCGAAGAGCACGAAGTGGGGGGGCTTACCCTTCAGATTCCCAAAACTGTGTTGGAAGCCGACTTTTTCATCAACACACCCAAGGTTAAAACGTGCAACGTCGAGCACACATTCATCACAATAGCAATGAAGAACATGTTCGGGACTTTAGCGAACAAGAAAAAGCCGAGCCTCCACAGCCAGCTGATGAAAATTCTGGTGTTTCTTAACCGCACCATCCGCCAAGACTTGATTATCGTTGACGGAATAGTTGGAATGCAGGGACTGGGCCCCATTCAGGGAGAGCCTGTGAATTTGGGATTGATAATCTCAGGCTTGAACCCCGTGACAGTTGACGCGGTCTGTTGCAACATCATGGGAATAAACCCATATGCAGTTGAACCCTTGTGGAAGGCCTACAAGGCAGGGGTTGGCGAGATCGACATGGAACGGGTTCAGGTCTTAGGTGAAACAATTGACGCTGTAAAAACAAGGTTTAATCACCCCGTTCTCTCACCTAGAAACGTCCTCACCGCCCTAAAGACGAGCTTCAAAACCTACATAAGAGGTTAGTTGACAACTCAGAACTTAATGGCGTGAACTCAACCATATATGTAGGGAACCTTGTGTTGGAAGAACATTCTGAAAGAGAGAATGAAAGAGATGAACTCCAACAGTAACAGAGTCAAGACGTGATGAAACCTCCTCCAATGTTTTCGAGTTAACTTGAGGAAAATTGGCAAAAGAACCGAAGCCTTGGTTGTAGGGACCACGTAGTTGAAGTGTTTTTTCATGTACATTTGGCCAGCAATTATTCTTTTTTGCCATTCAATGAAACCCTTGAAAGAGGCGGGGTCCTCTGTATACACCACCGCGTCTGGCACATATATAACCTTGTAACCTTTGCTTTGAGCGCGCCAAGAAGCATATTCATCATCAGAAACTGCATAGGTCGGAAAACTCTCCACAACACTCTTGCGGACCGCGTAGAACGTGCCGTCCACCTTAGGCGCCATATTCCTTCTAGTTAGATGGGTGCACAACTCGCGGTGCTGCTCTCGAATAAAATGTGAGAGAAAACCGAAAAAATGATTTTCTTCCATCTTAGAAATCACGGTTCCGCTTGCCACCCCAACCTTCCTGTCATTAAGAAGCGGCCTTATTAGAGCGGAAACGCAGTTATCTCCCAAAAACACGTCTCCATCAATGAACACAACCACTTCCTCCTTGGCATGCCGAAGAATCGTGTCTAGGGCTGCGGATTTTCCTCTTCTCCCTCCCTTTGACATAACCTTGATCCTTGAGTCCGATTTGATCATTTTCCTCGCTTTCGTGTCGGTGCTGTCGGTGGACCCGCCTGTTTCGACGATGACCTCTTCTAACACAACGTCGCCCATTGGTTGGTTAAGAAGGGTCTTGAGCAATTGTCCGATTGTTTTCTCCTCATTATACGCCGGGATTCCAGCGCTTATCTTAGCTGGCATGGCCTTCAACCAGCTTCTTAGCTGCCAATCGAACAGCTTCCTCGCTTCCGTATTTTGGTCTCCAACCTTGTTTGAGCAGTTTCTCTGTCGAGAGGAGCATGGTTTTCACGTCCCCTCTCCATCCCCTCCCTCCGTTCACGCCGCCTGTGAAAACAAAGTCTACGTCTGAAAGGCTCATCTCCTCTGCCACGATTTCGGCTATCCTTGCTACAGTGACGCTGTCAGGAGAGCCTATATTATAGACTTTAATCCTTTCGCTACTGCTCAAGAACTCGTTTGTCGCTAAGAAAATGGCGTCTATGCAGTCTTCGACGTAAAGGTAAGACTTTTTCTGAGATCCGTCTCCGAGGATTTCAAGACACTTCGGATTCGCCCTCAGTTTCTTGACGAAGTCTACGATGACTCCGGTCGTTCCTTTGGGTCCCACGATGTTTGCCAGCCTAAAAATGAGACCGCGTAAGTCAAATGTGTAAGCGTAGGCGCCTATGAGTGCTTCAGAACCTCGCTTTGTGGCACCGTACGTTGAAATTGGAATCGAAGGACCGTAATCCTCAGGTGTCGGCAGCAGGAGTGCCTCACCGTAAACTGTAGAGGTAGACGTGAAAACGATTGCCCTCGTGGACCCTTGTTTTCTCAAGGCCTCAAGGAGGCGGAAGGTGGCTATCAGATTCTCCTCAAAATGGATGGAGGGATCGGTTTCTCCAACACGGACTTCAGGATTCGCGGCGAGGTGGAACACTAACTCGGCATCCTTAGCCGCCTTTTCTGATATCTGTGGCTCCTTCAAATCTCCTTTGATGAACTTGAAATGTTCGTTGTCAAGCCACGATTCGATGTTTCTTAGACTTCCGTTGCTTAGGTTGTCAATAACGGTTACTTCATGGTTGTCTTTCATCAAACGATCTACAAGATGGCTTCCGATGAAACCCGCCCCTCCGGTGACGAGGATCTTTAAGAGGTCATGCCTCATGTTAACATTAGCCACCAGTACTTTTTAGATATACATCCCCAGAGATAAATCTGTTTAGATTTTTAACCCATCCATGAAGCCCCGATGGCGCCTCCTATTCGAAATTTTTCCTTATCGCCACCACGTATATGACTGCGATGAACGCTAGAATCAAGTACACAATTAATGCTAGGTGAAACAGTAGAGTCTCTAAGCTCGGATAAAATGTTTGCCAAATAATTGAAGCGTAGAGGTTTATTGCGCCAAAAGTTAGTGCCGGAAAGAAGAGGATGACCGCAAGTATGACCGACCACTTCTTCATCCTGATCAGACCGTAGGCGGTTATAAGGCTTAAGACCGCTAGAGGTCCAACGTGAACAAGGGTGAAGTTGGAGAACGCCAAAATGAGGCCCTCTGCCCCTCCCACAACCACGTAGAAAATGGAAACTGCCAGCACTCCCGGCTTCTCAACCTTCAGCTTAGACTTCAACGGCATCTTTCACGCTTCCCCTTAAACCGATCACTACGTTATCTGACACGATGAAATAATTGTTATGCCTAGTTACCGAAATAAAAGCTATTCTATAAGAGAAAACGCTTATGAGAACTGTTTACCTTTAAATCAAATCCTCAGGAGCTGAGATTCAATGAGCTATCGTGAACTGTTTGTCTCTCCACCTCCGTTTTTCAGCGGTTTTCAAAAACCATTTGAAGAAGCAAATTACGTGGTTTTAGGAGTACCCTTTGACGCCACCAGCACCTTTCGGGTAGGAGCGAGGTTTGCTCCTCTCGCCATCAGAGAAGCCTTACCTAACATTGAAGGCTACAGTTTCAGATCGGGGGTTAACGTTGAAGATTTAAAGGTTCACGACCTTGGCGATCTCCACATTTCTGGAGAAGTGAAAGAAACTCTAAAACGGTTGGAACTGGTCACAAAAGAACTCTTGGAGGCGAACAAACTGCCCGGCTTCATCGGAGGAGAGCACACCATAACCCTTGGTGCGATGCGAAGCGTGGGCAAAAACGCTGGGGTGGTGAGTTTTGACGCTCATTTAGACTTGCGCAACGAATTCATGGATCTAACCATGTCCCACACCACATGGATGCGAAGGCTACATGAACAGGTTCGTCCTGAAAAAATTCTGGAAGTCGGTACTCGCGCAGTGGACAAAGACGAGCTTAACTACGCAAAAAAGTTTAACATTCCCTTTTTCACAGTTCATCAGATCATGGAGGACGGCGTTGAGAAAACCACTGAAAAAATCAGAGAACTTCTAGTTGATCATGAAAGAGTCTACCTCACAATCGACATGGACGTTCTTGATCCGGCTTTTGCACCGGCGGTTCAGAATCCCGAGCCTGACGGCTTGTCCATGCACGTGTTACTAGACCTCTTGTGTAGTGTTTGTGACCGTAGAGTGATAGCTTTTGATCTTGTAGAGGTGACGCCCCACTACGATATGGGTATAACAGCTACTCAGGCCGCGAAAACGATTCTTGAGGTATTGTGTCACCTAGAAAGGGGAAGGAAAGGCTAGAACCTTAAGCTTGTCTCTGGAGCTTCGCAACAAAAAATCCGTTGCACTCGTGAATGTGAGGATAAAGCCTTTGGCACTCAGTTTGTCCCCGCAACCCGGGTAAGCCTATTCTCGGTGACGCCTCCACCAGCGTAAATTCTGGATGCCACTTCAAGAATCTCTCAATCAACATTTCGTTCTCCTCCAGCGCAATGCTACATGTGGAGTAGACTAGAAAACCTCTGTCTCTTACGTGCTCTGCACATTGAGTCAGCATTTCCCACTGAACCTTCGCCATGCCCAAAATGGACCTTTTGGTCAACCTCCATTTTGCGGAGGGCACCTTGCTGAAGACGCCGGTGCTTGTGCAGGGTGGATCTAGAATCACTAGGTCGGCGGAGGGTTTTACTGACAGCGGTTTGCGGGCGTCTACGAGTATGGGAACGGCTATCTTGGTGCCCATGCGCTTTGTTTCGCGTTTCCAAATCTTCATTCTCCGCTTTGAATAGTCGATGGAATAGATGATTCCCCGGTTCTGCATCAGCTGAGCTAGGTAGCTTGTTTTAGCTCCTGGCGCGGCGCAAACGTCGAGCACTGTAATGCCAGCTTGAGGGCCTGCGACTTCCGTGGCGAGACAACTAGCTTTGTCTTGGATGAAAAATAATCCATCTCGGAAGCTTCGTGTTCTCATGAGGGGTTTTTGAGTTTTAACCACCTTGTAGGTGTATTTGAGTTGCCTAGTGTTTTCAAGAGTGACTCCTTCCTCCTCTATCCTCTTGAGTGCGAGTTCCTCTGACTTTTTCAACGTGTTTATTCGTATGTAGGTTGGTGAGATTTCTGTGGCGTTATCCAAGAACTTCAACGCCTCATCTCTTCCGAGCAGTCGGAAACAATACTTCACAAACCATGCGGGATTGTAGGTTGAGAGGGCCACCCTCTCTTCATCAATCAACCCCCTCAAAGCTTGGGAGGGCTGTACGCTCAATATTTCGCCAAGCGTCTCTTCGGCTCTCCGCAGTTCACGCCACCCCAAAATGGAACGTCCCATTCGAGCTATGCGCACCGCCTTCTCAAAGTCGCCGTTTACCATCCTAGTTTCGTATGTGTATAGGCGAAGGAAGGCTCTCAGATCAAGCTTAAAATCGCTGAGTGACCGAGGCGCTAACGTCGAGTTCAGAAGAAAATCAATGAGGTTTTGTCTTCGAACCGTTTCAAGCACCATTTTGTGCGCCAGCCCCACAACCTTTGAATCCTTTATTCCCATCTGCTTCGCTGCCTTTGCTAATGCCAAGCGCTCGCCTAACCCCTGCAGTTCCATCCAAGACAGCGTTTCAATGGTAAGCGCCCAAGCAGCCCTTAACAATTCAACCCTCTGCTGTAAGTGGAACTAAATATGGATAAAAGGCTTAAGTTGTTGAAATTGCCCGTCTTTTAGCTCAGAGAGCTTTTTAGGTATAAAACGCTATATCTCATGGGATACAGACAGATGACAGAGAGGCATCTGGACGACTTCTTTACAATAGCCAAGATTCCAAAAGAGGAGCAAAGGAAGCCTTCTTTCTCCCCGAAGAGTGCCCCTCCGGAAAGCAGACGCGTTGTTTTCCAGTCGGTGGCACCCAGAGACTTGCCTCCATCGTATTTTGTGTCCGCCACGTATAATGGTAAAAAGGGGTCTGCTTGCATCAAACTCTACGAACCGAAGTCGGAAAGAATCCATCTCTGGTACGACACAACGGGACACAAGCCCTACTGCCTTACCAACCTTCCCTCCAGCGAACTCGAAAAAATAGGCCGCTTGATCTCTCATCCCGGGTTTGGTCGCTTCGAACCCATGGAAAAGTATGACCCCCTTCTCGATCGAAAAGTGACCGTGACAAAGGTTGTGGCTAAAGATCCCTTGTCGATTGGTGGACGCTCAAGTGGTTGCATACGAGACATCATACCCGAAGAATATCCAAATATAGCCGGTGTAGAACAGGAAGCAAAGGTTTGGGAAGCCGCCATCAAGTACTACCAAAGCTACATTTACGATCGGGATCTGGCTCCAGGCATGATTTACAAGATTGAAAATAACGAGCTTGTTCGCGTTAGACATGAGCCCTCCGAGAGGATGGTTAAGGAAATTGGTGGATTGTTCCAAGGAGAACCTGAAGACTACATGCAGCACATAGAAGGGTGGGCGAGGCTTCTGGAGTATCCAGCCCCAAAGTTTCGAAGGGTGGCTCTCGATATCGAGGTTTCCACGCCTATACCGACTCGGGTCCCTGACCCCCGTGAGGCAGCCTACCAGGTCATTTGCGTGTCTCTTCTAGGATCCGACGGAAAGAAGAGGATTTTGCTTTTGAAGCGTGAGGGAGTTGCAGAGGGAGCTGAGAAACTGCCTCCAGACGTAGGCGTCGAGTATTTTGATTCTGAGGAAAAACTGATTCTCGCCATCTTTGAGGCGCTTTGGCAATACCCCTTCGTCCTAACTTTCAACGGGGACGACTTTGATCTTCGATACCTGTGGCACAGAGCGCAGAATTTCGGCATAAGGAGAGACAGGGTTCCCATCGAGTTGGGAAGGAGGGTTTGCCTTCTTAAACAAGGGATTCACATTGACCTGTACAAGTTCTTCTTCAATCGGTCCATCCAGATTTACGCTTTCGGTCGTAAGTATCGGGACATGACCTTGGGAGATGTTGGCAAAGCTCTGTTAGGATTAACCAAACTTGAACTCGCTAAGCCTATATCCGAATTGACGTACACTCAGTTAGCTCGGTACTGCATGAGGGACGCCGAAATCACCTTTAAACTTACCACCTTTGACAATGACCTTGTCATGAAACTCATCTTAGCCCTCACGAGAATCAGCCGCATGCCTATGGAAGATGTGAGCCGACAGGGAGTTTCACGTTGGATCCGGAACTTTCTCCACTGCGAGCATAGGCGCCGGAACATGCTGATTCCAAACGCGGAAGACATACTGGCGCTGAAAGGGGCAACTGTCACGAAGGCTGTCATAAAGGGGAAGAAGTACAAGGGAGCGATCGTGGTTGAGCCTGTGCCCGGCGTCCATTTCAACGTGAAAGTGATGGACTTCGCCAGCCTGTACCCATCCATCATCAAGGTTCACAACCTGGGTTACCAATCCATCCGTTGCCCCCACAAGGAGTGTAGAGACAACAAGGTCCCTGAAACCCCGCACTGGATATGCATGAAGCATAAGGCACTTGAAAGCTTGCTAATAGGTGCGCTTAGAGACCTCAGAGTTAGGTGGTATAAACCGAAATCGCAAGACAAATCGTTGTCCAGCGGGTTGCGAAGCTGGTACAAGGTGATACAAAGCGCCCTCAAGGTTATACTTAACGCGAGCTACGGCGTGTTCGGCGCGGAAACGTTTGACCTGTATTGTCCACCCGTGGCTGAAGCCACCGCCGCCATTGGAAGACAGGCCATAACCCAGACTCTAAGCAAGGCTCAAGGACTGGGGATCGAGGTTATCTACGGAGACACAGACAGCATCTTCTTGAAGAACGCTTCTCAAGAACAAATCGACGCCCTATCAAACTGGTCTGAAAAGGAGTTGGGGATGCAGTTAGACGTAGATAAAGTCTACCGCTATTCGGTGTTCAGCTCCAGAAAAAAGAATTACCTCGGGGTTTTTCCCGACGGAAACGTGGAGGTCAAGGGACTCACTGGGAAAAAGAGGCACATCCCCATTTTCATTAAGAAGGCCTTCGACCAGATGGAAGAGCGGCTGGGCAAGGTAAAATCTCCGTCCGAATTTGAAGAAGCAAAAAGAGAGATTCGAAAAATCATTCGCGACCGATACTTGAGGTTGAAGAAACGTGAGTGGGGGGAACGCCCCGACGAGCTAGCCTTCCATGTTGTTTTGGGGAAGCCCCCTAAACACTACAATAAGACCACTCCGCAACATGTAAAGGCCGCTCTGGAGCTTGAAAAAAGAGGACATGAGTTAAAGGCAGGCGACCTCGTAAGCTTCGTGAAGGTAGTGAAGGAACCTCACGTTAGGCCTATTCAGCTCGCTTCTAACAGCGAGATAGACGTGGAGAAATATGTGGCATACCTCCGCTCAACCTTTGATCAGGTTCTAGACGCGTTGGGATTAGACTTCAATGAAATCATCGGATTAACAAAGCTTGAAAGATTTATGTAGGTTTACAATGAGACGCATCCGCGTTTCATGAAAACTTTTGTAGTGACGTAAAGATGTGAATAAGCAAAGCCGAGCCAGAAGAGGTATCTCACCGAATCGATTCTAGGAGAGAGTCAGAGGAATCGGAATAGGTGAACTCTTCATGTTACAAGGGATCGCTTTAGCTGTACTCTCGAAATGTGTAGTTGCACTTGGTGCACCGGAAAAACTGTGTTGAGGACTCGTCGCTCCCCCTGGTTTGCACTTGCCACACATAGGCCACGTTATTTCCACATCTGGGGCACTCTATCTTAACCGTGGGCAAGGTCCGGAGCTTTTGCTCCTCCCTTCCTATTACAGCTATGCGCTCTTGAGGGGTGTGTTCAATGGTCTTTGAGACAGCTGCTACCGGGCCAGCCGCTGGTTTTTTGTAGCCGCACTTCGGACAAGAAAGTATGAGGGTGCTCTTTTTACCCTTTTTCTTCTTTGTTGGAGTTAACTTCGTCTCACACTTGGGGCAAAACTCCATTTTGCACCACCATACATCTAACTTCGCCCTTCTCTTTATTTCGAGTCTTTTAAACCTTTCTTTTGACCGAGCAGAGTCCAGACGCTATTATGTGAGCTACTCTTAACGCTTCGGGAACGTTGCTTCGCGTAGAAGTGCTCCTCAAAATCTTTTCAGCATCTTTTTCCGAGATTCCCGCGATCTGCATGTACACGGCTTCTTCAACTCCTCGCGTACACACCTCGATAATTTTTCCGGCGTTTTCCATGGCTTTCCACCGTTTTTCACGTTCAGGCAAGTTTTCAAGAGCTTTCCTTATTTCTTCAAAGTCAGGCTTCTGTCGGGTGACCGCTATGACTGGCAACCGCACTTTTTTAAAGAGTTCCTTAATGTCCACCACGTTGAACCCTGCAAACGTGACGCCGTTTAACACGACCACTCGAATCTGATCGTGGTGGGGCGAACCCATTATCATGGACGCTATTTTTTCCGTTGCGTCCGTTCCGTCAACCTCTACCTCTGTTCGCATGACTCCGTCAAGCCAGTATCCGCCTCGATAAACAACTCCAACAACGTCAGCCACGCCCTTTGTGTGGGGGACAAAAATCCCGTCATCGATGCCTAACACCCTGATCTCCGGTTTCACTGAGCGAAACCTCACAACTTTGTCTTTACTCATGAGTTGCACCAAGCCTTTTCTCTATTTCCTGCAACAGCCGTGTGAACGCTTCAGTGGGGTCGTCGCCTCCCCTCAGGATTTTTAAGCAGTCGTCAAAACTCATGATCTCTTGTAGCCAGGCATAAACTATCAACGCCTCAGCGGCATTTCCTTGAGCGTGGCGGTCGATCCTCCGAGGCAAAATCTTTCTCAAACCCGACTTCTTTACGGCTTCGGCTAAGATTCGGTTGTTCACCTTGGCGCCTGTTGGTCTCTCAAGCTTCTGCGACAACGCAAGAGAGTGCACAAAGTTTACGTATATGTCGCCCAGACTTGCCAAATCCTTGTCGAGCAACACCTCTTGAAGATTTTTATATCTTTTCAGAACCCGAGTTGCCTTTATTTTCGCTGCCATTCCTTTAACGCTCTCTTAAAGGACTTTCTGAACTCCCTGCTTCTGATCCGTATTTTTTTCGCTGCGTCTCGCAACGCAGCTTCTGGCTTTCTTTTCTCCTTTGTTCGTACATACACAGTAGGGTTAGAGACAAGAGGATGCTTAATATTGTAGCCAGCCATCTCAATCGTATCGTCCTCTAAGAGGGCTTTCTGCAGCACGTTGCCGAAGGTGTGCCCTTCACCCTCGATCTCTATTTTTAGCTCGTTAGCGGTTTTCTTCAAAATCTTTATTCCCACGCTAAATCTCTCCTTTGCCGTAGTCGAAGGTAACCTTACGCCTTTCAAATTTGCCGCAATTAGTGCATCGCATGCTTCGTCCTTTTAAAGGCAGTATCTGCCCGCACCGAGAGCACAAGGCGTAGACGACGCCGAGATTTTTGTCCGCCGTCGACAAGTGAAGCACCCTGTTTTTGTCGCTAACCACCCTAGCTCGCATTATGTCACCTGCTTTGCACACGTCAAACATGCTCTCGACGAAGCCTGGGCTCACGTCAGAGATATGTAGGATGCCAGTAAAAAAGCCTGAGAGCGGTCTTTTACCCACGGTTGTTATGCGCAGTATAGCGCTTCTACTCTGCACGTCAGAAACTTGGCCGAATACGGTGCTCCCAACTCTTGGAACGCCTACCCCGCGAACCAGAGGGAACACCGAGACTTTCTTGTTTAGCATGTCCATAAGTGTGCGTCCGGTGATCTCGGAGTATATGGTGCCTTGTTCCGTATATGTTCCGGGGCCAGGTGTGAACTCCTCAATCACTCCCAATCGGTCTCCTGGCGCAACGAACTGCCCGCTTTTTCTCGGCGAATCAGCCATGCCCTTTCCCCTCTATCCGATAGAGATCAGTCTTAACGCGATGCTTTATTTTCGTGTGAAACTTGAACAGCTTCGGAATTTCTATTTCCATTCGAAGGACGCCTGTAACCTTTCCCCCATGCTTCTCAATAAACCTTTTGATGAATTCCTGGTTGCTCTTTCCGCTCTTTTGAAGGGAGTAAGCGTTGGGTGGGCTTGACCTCTGAGACCGCTTTCTCTAGTTCTAGCTTCCGAACAAGCCTTTTCTGCATAGTTCTTCCCAGTCCGTCTCCCCCAGCAAAACGAGAGCTTCTGTAAACGTTAGAACAGGCTTGAGAAACTTTGACGCTTCGTCTAACGACACTCTGGGACAAGCGGCGTTCACAAACGCGTCTATGTTGGGAAATTGCATGAGCACCTCTGGGGTTATCTCCCTCACCGCGAGCAAGGTTGCTTTCTTTCTGCTTTTCTCCAGCTTTTCTTTTATCTTCAAGGCTTCATCAAGTTTCTTTTGTCCAGCCTTCAAGCCGATTAGCACCCCAAAGCTTTCCGCTTTTTCCGCTTCAGAGATGCTTGCCCATCGCTGGCGAAGTATCCTCTGAGCCTTCTTTTCAATGGAGTAGGCTCTTTTCTCGAAGGGGTCGGCGATTATCGTCGGCCTTGCGGTGGCCAATGTTGCGCCTACGGCGTGGAATCTGCCGCCTCCTACGAAAAGGAAAGCTTCAATTTCTTTTGGCACGGATTTGGCGTTGCTATAGTCGCACCCAGTCACTTGTCCAGGGTGTTTTAGGTGTCCCGCGTCTCCGATGGCAACAGTTTTTCCAGCCTCAAGAAGTAGCTCTCTCGCTTCATCAAGTGTTTGGACATGTTGAACGGTTGTTATCAATCCGATTTTGTTCCAGCGTTTTAGGAGGGGTATGGCCTTCTTTACCGCCTCTTTGACGCTGACCTTTGCCTTAGCCTCGATGTAGACTGTGGGCACTTGTTCTTGTTCGATCATCTTACTGTGGCCATAGTGAATGATCAGGTCTGCATCTAGGCTTTTGGCGTCGAGGGTGGCCAGGTCACAGGCTCCGTAGCAAGGGTCGGCTGAGACTATTGGCAGCGCACCGGCCTTTTCGGCTACAGCTGCCAAGCGGGGTCCCTCTGTCTTTAATCCTTCCGGAAGCTGGATGAGAACGCGTTTGGCTCTGCGTTTTCTTATCTCTTCGCTCAGTCGTTTCTCTTCGAGGTCGAAGGTCGTGGCTTTCATTCAGGTTTACCGCTTTAACGTCAAGAAATTCAACTCATACAAGTTTAGTCAGCAGGGTTTATCGAATAGATTCATCCCACTCGGAAGTCCATTCTGGGTTTTTTTCCGACTGTTCGAGTAGGATCTTCCGTTCGATGCTCGCTACTAGTTGCCTAGTTTGAACAACTGCGTCGGCGTTTACAGATATGCTATCGATGCCGCAGCGGACTAGAAATTCCGTGAAGTCGGGTAGGTTTGAGGGTCCTTCGCCGCAGATGGAGACGGTGCAGCCGTGTTTGTGGGCTACCTTGATCAGGTGGTTGATTATTCGTTTGACAGCGGGGTCTCGCTCATCAAAGTATCCCATCTGTCCAAGTCTCTCCGAGTCGCGGTCAATCATCAATACGCCTTGTGTCATGTCGTTGGAGCCTATGGAGAAGCCGTCACAGAATTTTGAGAATTCGTCTGCCATTATGGCGATTGCCGGAGTTTCAGCCATAAACCAAACTTGAAAGTCTCTTGACCCTTCGAGACCCTCTTCCTTCATTATTTTTAGACATTTTTCGGCTTCCCACACCGTTCTGATCATTGGCAGCATCACCCACACGTTCTTTAGTTTCCACTCTTCTCTGCACTTTATGATTGCTTTGCACTCCAGTCTGAACGCCTTTTCATACCACTCGCTTATGTATCTGCTTGCTCCCCGCCAGCCGAGCATCGGATTTGCCTCGGTTATCTCGTATTTTTCCCCGCCTTTCAGTTCTCTGTACTCGTTAGTCTTGAAGTCGCTGAACCTAACAACAACTGGGCGGGGCTGTATGGCTCTCGCCACAGTGGCAACTCCCTCAGCGAGCTTGTTTACAAACTTGTCGGCTTGTCCCGTTTCGAGTAAATATAGCGGATGTTCTCCTATGTAGCTGGCTAGAATGAACTCTATACGCATGAGCCCTATCCCGTCGAAAGGAAGGTTCCTATATTCCTCAACCATGTCTGGAACACCAAGGTTGAAGTAGATTTTTGTGGCGGTTACCGGTGCAGATTCCAGCGGGGTTGGCGCCGCTGCGGTCGGTGTTGGGGTGGGCCTCATTTGTTCAACAATTCCCTCATACACCACGCCACTTCTTGCATCCACCGTATATTCTTCACCTGTAATCATTGCTTTTGTGGCGTTTTCGGTTCCAACAATGCATGGGATGCCCAGCTCACGACTCACAATGGCTGCGTGACATGTGACGCCTCCCTTATCTGTGACTATTGCTCCGGCAAGCCTCATAAACGGCACGTAGTCGGGGTTTGTCATTGTGGCCACTAGTATGTTACCTTTCTCAACGAGTTTTGAAGCTTCTTCAGGCGTGAAAACAACTTTTGCAGTACCAACTCCTATGTCTCTTTTGCCAGCAGCTATTCCCGTCGCGGCCACTTTCCATTCCGCTGGTCGTGTAGGCGGAGCAGGCGGCTTCAGCGCCTCGATTTTGGGTGCCACCTTTTCTAGACTCCACACTGTTTCGGGTCTAGACTGCACAATTAGAACGTTTTCTGGAAAGGGAAGGTTCCGCTCGATCGCCCACTCGATGTCTTGAGGTTGTCCGTAATGCTCTTCGATGCGCTTGGCAAGTTCAGTTAGCTTAACAATCTCTTTTTTGGTTAGGCAGGGCTTTTGCCGTCGTTTAGCGGGCACATTAGCGTGTATGGTTTTGCCGGTTTTGGGGTGAGGAACATACTCAATTGTTTTCTTGGCGATTTTTTTGTCGATAATCTTGAGCGTCTTTTTGTCCACGACATAGTTGTCTGGAGTGACGGCGCCGGACACAACTGATTCGCCTAGTCCCCAGTTGGCTTCAATAACGATTTGATTCTGTTCTCCGGTCACCGGGTTTATGGTGAACGTGACTCCGGCAGCCTTTGCGTCAACCATTTTTTGCACGCCTACGCTGATGAGAACCTGCTCGTGTTTGAAGCCTTTTTGGGTTCGGTAGTAGATGGCTCTTGGTGTGAATAGGCTTGACCAGCATTTCACGGTTTTCTGAAGGAGTTCTTTGTCTCCTTTCACGTTTAGGTAGGTTTCCTGTTGCCCAGCAAAGGAAGCGCCAGGAAGGTCTTCAGCCGTGGCGCTTGAACGCACGGCCACGAAAACTTGGGTTGATTTCGTTTTCTTGCTTAGTTCTTCGTAGGCTTTCTCGATGGCTTTCTCGATTTTACGCGGCATTGCAGTTGATTCTATTATCTTTCGAACCCTTTTAGAGGCTTCTTCAAATTGCTGAGGAACGTTGATGTCGGTAACTGTTTCCTTTATGGTTTTGTAGATTTTTTCGGCGATGCCCGTTTCTGTAATGAACCTTTCGTAGGCTTGAGCGGTGACCGCGAACCCGGTTGGGATCGGTATTCCCGCTTGAAGCATTTCACCTAGGTTTGCTACCTTGCCTCCAACGAGCGGAATGTCTTCTTTTCCTATATCTTCAAACCATACGATGAGTTTTTCTTTTGACGGCCTCTTTCGCAACGGAGTTTCCTCCAATTAGTCTGCCATTTTCTCAACAACTATTCGAAAGGTTGTGGGCAGTTTGGCTCCTCCCCGCTTTAACGCCTCTCTAGCGGTTTCGAGGCCTTCCTCGTTCACGTCGGCCATTATGATGGCTTGGTTTCGTTTCACTCGCGCAGCGGTTCCTACAGGTTTTCCAAACGCCCTTTTCATCCCGTCTTGCAGTCGATCTGCGTGAGCCCCAAAAATCATCTTGTTTTCTCTAAGCACTGCATGGGGGTACGGTAAAATCCGTAAACAATAATTGTTCCCTAACTTTTCGGAGAGAAATCGATTTGCTGCCACACGCGCCGCTTCTAACGCGTTGTGGCGGACCTGTGCCTCCTTCTGGGCGATTAGGAGGGCTTGATACTCAAATCTACCCGTGGGATCTCCCATAGTGAACTTGGTTATTTTTGGTTGAGGGGAGCCTCGCATGTACTTTTTCCTCGTGTAGGGTTGTCCCTTTATCTTTCGATAGTTGCGTGCCTTCACTGTGTTTTCCCCGTTCCAGCCTTTGTACGCTGGATATTTAAAGGATACGCTAGCACCGTTGTTTATTAAAAGTATGGATTTGCAATAAGGTTCGTCTGCCTCTAGATTGGCTTGTTTTTAAACCATGTTTTAGCCAGTTCATCAAAGTTTGGAAAAAGCTTCTTCAAGATCGGGATGTACATTTTTTTCTCTTCTTCATTTACGTATTGGAACTGGTAGGCTCCCATGTATGGAGACGGTTCGCCCTCTCTGGTCAAGAATTCGATGTGCATTAATGGGTCTCCCCGCTTAATGGTTATGGGCCTTCTGTCGTTGCTCAGGTTGACGAGCTCTAGAGCCAGTCTCCCAATGAAGCCGCTGTGAACCTTGGCGGCGTTAAGAAATGATAACCCCATCCTTCCGTACTTGCTCTTCGCAGTTAGGTGCGCTACATATTGGGGTGGAGTGAACACAACCTCGTAGGAAATGAGGTTTTTGTGCTCTAGATAATTCAGAGTGGTTTCCTCCTTCACCGTTAAAACGTAGCTGTCGCCGTCCAAGAGGTTGTAGTCAAATGGATAGATGCACTTGTAGTTCTCGATGAGTTCCATCAGCTTGTTCTTGCCGAGGATACACATGGGATTCTCACCTTGACCTAACACTACGTGCCCCGCGTTATAAAATACTTCTTTGCTTAACGCCAACTTTTCTTAGGCGATAGAACTCTAGCTATCTCGTTGGTCAGAGCCCCAAAGTCTTCTGGCGCCAACTCCCGCACCCTCTTGTCGTGGAAGAGGAGGGAGTCCGCCAGTCTCGCAGTGTCTGCTTTCACCATTCGCCTGCGCAGAAAAGGAACAATCGCATTTCTCACCTTCTTGTTTCGTTGAGTGAACATTGTCTGCACAAGTTCAAAGAAGGCTTCTTCGTCCTCCACAGAGAACGGTGGCTCCTCCCTCGGCTTCAAACGCACCACCATGGAGTCTACGTCCGGAGGGGGATAAAACATGCTTCTGGGCACATGGTCTAGAAGCTCTGCTTCTGCTCGATAGTAGGTGCCGATGGTCAGTCTTCCGTAGTCTTTGCTGCCCACTGGCGCGGTTAGCCTCTCAGCAAATTCCTTCTGAAACGTTAGCACGGCACGGTCAAACCTATTCTCCAGAAGCCAGAACAGGAGGGGGGAGGAGATGGAGTATGGAGGGGTGGAAACCACTTTGTTGAACTGTGGAACAGAAACGTTCAGCACATCTCCTTCAATGAGGTCTACGTTCTTCAAGTCACTAAGCTCGTTTCTCAGTATTCTTGTCAGTTTGGGGTCAACTTCCACGGCGATAACTCTCTTACATGTTGGAGAGAGAAGTTTTGTGAGAAAGCCCAGTCCAGCTCCCACCTCTAGAACGGTGTCCTTCCGGTTTACTGAAGCGTAAGAAATAATCTTCTGCAGTAGTGTACGGTCTATTACGAAGTTTTGTCCTAAACGTTTCTTTGGAAAAACCTTGTGGAGGTGGAGGAGATTTCTTGCCCTCAGAAGGAGGTCCATTGTTCCCTCACTAGGGTGCTCGGGTGAAGAGTCGGTGTTTGCTTTCGCCGGCGAGTTCCTCTAGAATCCTCTTTGTGATGAGTTTGGCGGGGTTGGGCATGTTGGCGCGTTGCTGCAGCTCCTCGAAGTTTTTGAAGGGTTTCTTGTCCCGTTCGTCAAGAATCTGCCACATGTACTTTTTTCCGATGCCTGGGATGAGCTCTAAAGCGTGCATTCTTGGGGTGATCGCTTGGGCTGTGTTGAAGAAGTTGATGAACCAGCTTTCGCGGTTAAGCACGATTTTCTCTACAGCCGCGGCGAGTTCCATCTTGGCGGTTGTGGTTAACTCGTCGTAGCCAATTCGCCCGATAATGTACGTGATCTTTTTGCGGGCTTCCTTCCCAACGTAGACCTTATCAAAAGACTTGAGGACAACACCCTCCTTCACGATTGCTTCAAGGAGAGTGAAGTATCCTTCCCCTATAACTTGGACTAGGGCGCCTGCTCTGTAACCTGGTCTAGCTCCATGCCTGCCATGGGGCAGAAAGTCAAGAACGTACGCGTGTTCTTCGTACCTTTTCTCCATGCTCCCCTCGCCCACACAGCAATAATTATTTGAAAAGTCCTTATTCCGTTTTTCTATACCTGTCTAAAAAGGCTAGGATGTTCTCTAGTTTGGAGGTTTCCACGATTCTGCGGCCGCCGGCCAGAAAGACTCGGAGTTCCTCTATGCTCTCTGGCATGCAGTTAGCTAGTTGGACAGCCTCTTCCTCTTCCAGTTCAAACTTCTCTGCTAGTTCGGTTACGAGCTTTTCTGCTGTGTTGGGGTCAATCTTAGAGAATTTTGAGGCGTAGTCCAGGGATCTTCGCTGGAACTGATTGAGCTCCTCTTCGCCTATTGATTCCAGTATTTCTTTTACCTCTGGAATTGTTACAGCTTGTCCCTTTGTCGCTTTTCTCGCCTTTCTCGCCATGTTCAAACCTCTGCATGGGGTTCCAAGTGTTCAGGGCGAACGATGATTTCTTTAACCGCCTTTCCTTGCGTGACGCTTACCACGTAGGCTCTGCCCTTTTTGTTAGCTATGACGCCGATTCTCCCGTGATACCTTCTGTGGGGCATGCCTCCGTGGACGCTCGGGTTTATCTTTACCACCACCTTCTGCCCTGGCTTGTACTCGTAAAGGATCTTGCTGAGCCCAATTTTACCTCGGTTTCTAGGTTTCTTCTTTAGAAGCGCGCGTGTTTTTCTGCGGTAGCCCTTGGATTTCCTTGACATCAGCCTTCCCTTGTGATCACGTTTAAAACGTCCAGCTCCAGGGGTTCACCTTTAGCGCTGACGATGTCGGTAACGTTGGGGTTAGTTCGACCCTCATCGCCTGTTATCAACTCTTTAATGTAAAGTCCGCCTTGACAGTGTATTCTCATTTCCACACTGTTTGGTGTTAACCTTTTTACGTTTGCCTTATATATGTACTTTTCTCGAATGCGATCTGCTCTCCGATGCAACACACGGAGGGGTGTTTGCTGGTGAACCACCACGCTAGTCAGCGTTTTCTCAAGGGTTTCCAATTCTTCGTCTGAGACGCTCCTATCAAACTGGACGACTGCCTTGTAAACTTTTTCGCCTGCTTCCGTTTTTTTCAACCTTCTAACGGTGTTTTTGTCACCAAAGCGTAGGTTTAAGACTTTTACTTTGCCCTGTGCTTGTTTGTTGATGGTTTCGGCGAGATCATGCAAGTCTATGAACCGCTTTTTAGGCTTCTTCACTTCTATAACGAAGGGCCTCCCACGCCCAAGCATGCGTGCGTCGACGTCTTCCCGTCCAGCCCCGTGAAATGAAGCTTCTTCTCCAGTGGTTTTCTCCAGCGTCGGACCCGCGATGATCTCTTCAACGGACTCTGGATACATTTTGCCAGTTCCGTTGCACCGTGGACAACCCTTTCCTCCACACTCTCTGCAGATCCATCTGGACTGGGGTATGCCTCGGGTGAGTTTCCGGTATCTTCCTGCGATGTAAAGTGGATTCGCTTTAAGCTTGATTATTCCGGTGAAGGGGTTGACGAGGATCACCACGTTCGGCCTTTTGTAGTCCACTGTTTTTTTTGTGGTTTTAGAGATTCTTTTTCCGATTTCGCGGCTGAAGTGGTTTCGCATGTTCTCTCCGTGTTTCACCTCGAACTCTGCTTTGAACTCGTCTTCCCTCTCTTCTATTTCGGTGAGCAGTTCAACTCCTACGAGGAAAGTGTCGTACTCGTGATCTTTTAGTTTCTTTAGAGAGTGGTCAGCCAGTTCGTTTAGTGATTTAAACTGACCGTGACAGAGGTAGCATTCTCGCCCTTTTCTCGCTCTCTTTTTCAGTTTTTTGAGTATTTTGGCTGCCATGTCGGAGGAAGCGTTTGCTGCTAGGATTTTGAGAAGCTGGACTCCGGTTTTCTTCCCTGTTAGCGCCAGCTGATGTCCCTTCATTGTTAGGAGGAGTTTGACGGCTTCTCCTCGTCTTTGATCTTCCAGTCCGTAGCCTAGGAGGGCGAACTGTCTCCCCAAGCAGTGGTTGCAGAGGGGGTATTTCTCGAGCATTTTCTGGGCTTTTTCAAGCATTTCCATAAGTTTGCCTCTTTTCGCCGCTTGTTTTGCAGCGTTAAGGTCTCAGGTTCCTTTTGGCAGTCCAGGAAATTTTTTTCCTAAGAACGGGAACCTCTTCCTCCGCAGGGTCTTCATCATCTTTTTCATCATGGAGTACTGTTCGAGAAGTTGCTTTACTTCTTTTTCTGTGGTTCCGGAGCCGCGTGCCACGCGTCGTATTCGGGAGGATTTGAGGATTTTCGGTTTTTCCCTCTCTTCAGGGGTCATGGACTGGATTATTACTCGCCACTTTTCTAGGCGGTCTTGAGCTGTTTCCATTATGTCGTCTGGTATGTTGTAGGAGAGTCCTGGAACCATTTTTAGTAGGCGTTTGAACGGGCCCATGCTTTTCATGGATTCGAACCAGTCGTACATGTCTGTGAGGGTGAATTTCCCGGTCAAAAAAGCTTGCATTTTCTTCTCGGGCACTCGTACCTCTGCCTCTCGTACCTTTTCTAGGAGGCTTTCAAGGTCGCCCATTCCCAGTAGTCTGCCGACGAATCTTGAGGGGACGAAGGGTTCTATGTCGTTGATTTTTTCGCCTGTTCCTATGAATTTTATGGGTGCTTCGGTTGCTGCGACAGCTGAGAGGGCGCCTCCTCCTCTTGCGGAGCCGTCGAGTTTTGCTACGAAGATGGATCCGATTGGTGTGGCTTCGTGGAAGGCTTTGGCTTGTATGGCTGCTTGTTGACCGATTGTTCCGTCGACTACTAGAATTGTTTCGTCTGGTTTGATGGCCTTTTCCAGTTTTTTCATTTCTTCGATTAGGCTTTTTTCGTCTTTGTGTCGTCCAGCTGTGTCGATGATGACTACGTCCGAGGCGTTGAATTTTTTGAGTCCTTCTGATGCTATTTTTGTGGGTTTCTTTTCTTTTGGGTCTCCGTGTATTGGGACGTTTGCTTGGTTGGCTAGTTGTTGGAGTTGGGCGTAGGCGCCTGGTCTGTAGGTGTCTGTGCAGATGAGCGCTGTTTTTAGTCCTCTTTTTTGGAAGTATCTGGCTAGTTTTGCGGCGCCTGTGGTTTTGCCTGAGCCTTGGATTCCTATGAGCATGAGGGTGTTTCTTTTTCCTGTCTTTATTTTCAGTGGAACCGGTTTTTCTCCCAGAAACCGGGTTAGTTCTTCGTAGACTACCTTTGTTACGTGTTCTCTTCTGGAAATTCCTGGTGGAAGCTTTTCTTTTAGAGCTCTGTCTTCTATGCGTTTGGAGATTTCGAGAACCAGCTTCACGTTTACGTCTGCCAGCAATAACGCTCGTTGAATGTCTCGGGTCAGCTGCTTAACGGTTTCTTCGTCTATAACTGGAGCTCGGAAAACTCTTCTAAGGGCGTTGTATAGGTTCTTTCCTAGGGCTTCGAATGCCATTTTTTCTTCAGTGTCCTTGCTATTCTTATACTATATCTACCTTTCTTTTGTATTTCTTTGTTTGACTAGGTTATTTGATGGTGTCTTTTGCTGTTGAGTCTTATTTCTACAGCGGCTCTTCCCGATCTGGGTTGGTGGACTCAAAGTGATGGAGTGCGCCAAAAGGTGGATTGGTAGAGAATTGAATCCTCCTTACAGCCGAGACGGCTCCGCAAAAACGCGTTTTTTCTAGTTAAAGGAATGTGCACGCATAGAAAGGTTTATATGTAAATATTTACTATATTTTGGTAAAGAAATACCAGAGCGGGGATAGAATATGGGGCTACTCTCAAAACACGAATCAACTGTTTGGGAGGAATTTCAAAAAGGTAAGCCAACTAGTGACATTGCGGATGAAAGTGAAGAAGAGTGGAGCCCCTCTTATGTTTCGCGAGTGCTTAGCAGAGCAAGAGAAAAGATATCAAAGGCACTTGAGGAACATGCGAATAGTCACCGCCTCGACATTGAGAGTCTCTTGGACTACAAGGGGCTGTTGATAGGTTTCGACTATCAGGCGAACGCGCAGGTGCACATCGTCTTCACAGAGAAACTCGGAATCATCGTCTGGTACAAGCACGACTCCTACGCAGACAAGCTATGCCCAGAGTGCCCAAAGGAATCCGAGTGCAGACAAATCTTGGACACCATCATAGAGGAGTACAACATCACGCTGAGACCAGATGAGAAAAAACTTCTCATGACCCAACAGTCCAACGCAATTCTCAACAAACTCGCAGCAAAGGAAATTCCTCGGTATAAAAGAAAAAAGGAAGGTGATTAGGTTTGGAAAGTGATATTAAAGAAAAAGTCATAAAGCCTCCTATCAAGCAGGTTACGAGTGGGAAAATTTTCAAACCGTCGAAGGCATTCCTACGCAAGATACTACTTCAGCCTGTAGTTGTAGCGGCAACGATCTGGCTGATGATCGTCCTCGGTTTCATAGGGATGTCCTTTCTGGTTGCCTCTGCAGAACCCTCAAAGTATCCAAGCGCCATTCAACACATCAACACCTGGATCGGAGTCGTCAACTTTGGGACAATCATCTTCAACCTGATCTGGCTGATACCAGTCGTGATTTTCGTTCCTTTCTACTTCAGAAGCCTCGAGTACTCAGTGAAAGCAGAATCCGGCGAAACAATGCCAGAGATCTACGTGAAGAAGGGAGTCTTAACTGTAACCCGCAAGCACGTGCCCTTCAGGACCATAACTAACATATCCAGCAGGGCAGGACTCTTCGATCGACTATTTGGCATCGGTTCAGTCCACATCGAAACGGCGGGTTACTCCGGCAGCCGTCAGACAGGCCCCGAAGTAAAACTTGAAGGCATCGTATTCTATGAAGAAGTTCGAGACTTTATCCTAAGTGAACTCAGAAAGTTCAAGGCCCCCTATGTAACTGGAACCGAAGTAGTCCACCCAATCGAAGAACCTGTACCAAGAATGGAAGGCTTGGACGACGAAATATTGATCACTCTTCGAGAGATACGTGACATATTAAGAAGCCAAAAGACTCGCAAGTGATCTTTGGGTACTCAGCGCAAAGGAGCACGATTTGAACCCTCTCACAGTGGATATAATCACTCTGCAAAACCTCATTTTTTCTGTGTGTGCAATAGAAAGTAAGTGAGAGATCAAGCAAAGTGCGCGCATTTTCAGAACACATTCAACTTTTTGTTGCTGTCGCGCTACAGTCACATGTATTTAAAAGTTAGCGTGGGGATTCATTTTTACTTTGAAGGGGATGATCGTAAAGTATGAACTTGATGGAAGATGATGACTCATGGTGAAAGTTTTTGTCATTTATAATACAAAGTATGGCAACACAAAGATTGTGGCAGAGAAGATCGTGGAGGGCATGAAAGAAGTCAAGGGAATAGAAACTGCTATCAGTGATGTCAAGGAAGTCAACCTTGAAAAGGTGACTGATTATGATGCATTATTGATAGGGTCGCCAAATCATTGGGGTGGGCCTGTCCGTGGCGTTAAAAAGCTTATTGATAAACTTGGCAAACTTGATTTGAAGGCGAAATGGGTTGCTGTTTTCGACACCTATCTGGGAGGAGATTTCGAGAAGGCTGTAAAGAAAATGGAGAAGAGAATAAGCGAAAAAGTTCCCGGATTGAAGCTCATAGTTCCTGGGCTGTCAATAAAGGTTGGAGGAATGAAGGGCCCCATCGTGGAAGGACAACTTCCTAAATGCAAAGATTTCGGAAACAAAATAGCGAATCAACTTAAAACTTGATCACCTATTTTGCGCGCGCACAGCAATTAAGACGACCAAAATTTCTTTTTCTAGTTCTTGTTGAGTTGATTTGGGATAAGTTACCTATTTGAATTAGAACCCATGGGTTTTGAATTTTGAGATCTCTTGATTTTCGAAAGCCTATATAGTGTAAACCCTGCAAACAGGAATAGGGAACCAGATAAGATCACGGTAGTGTTGAATTGTAAAATTAGGAAAAGACATGATAGAAGACCTAGGAAACCGGTTATCGGAAATTTCCCTATGTTTAATGGAACCTTGAAAGGTCTCTTCAACTCGGCCCTGCGGTATCTTATGTATATTAACGAGATGTTCACGAACGCAAAAGTGATGAAGGCTCCAAAACTTGTCAGGCTAGCGACGAGCTCTAAGTCGCCTAGAAAGACGAACATTATGGACGAAAACATGGTGACTAGAATCGCTAGAAAAGGAGTACCTGTTTTGACGTTAAGCTTTGAGAGAATCCTCGGAAAGGCGCCTTCATTTGCCATACCGTAAATCATTCTGGAGCCCACAACTAGCATAATCAACACTGTGTTGCTAGTGGCAAATAGGGCTATTATAGACATGACGGTGGACGCGTTTTCACCCAGAGCCTTAGAAGCTGCTAAGGCGAGGGGTGCACTGGTTTCGCCGAGAGCCTTCCAGTCAGCCAAGCTAACAGTCACAGAGGCCACCAACACGTAGAGAAAGGTTGTTATTAGAATCGAAAAAATCAAAGCTTTGGGAATTGTTTTCTCTGGATTCTTGGTCTCCTCGGCCACGTTAACGATGTCTTCGAATCCCAGATAAGCGAAGAATATCAGAGCTGAGGCGGATAAAATGCCAGATAAACCGCTGGGCGCCTCTAACAGATCAACTTTACCAAGGCTTCCCAAGCCGATTGAAATAATAAAAACTAGTCCAGCTGCCTCCACAAAAGTGAACAGTATATTCATTCTAGTTGACTCCTTTATCCCAGAGAAATTGACGTAGGACAACAAAACTATCAAAACCACCGCAACTAAGACCCTAGGGAAGCCAAAAAGGCCCTGAAAGTAGCCTGCGAAGCCCAGAGCCACTGTGGACACCGATATTGTTCCCGTCAAAATTATCAACCAGCCGATTATGAAGGATAAGATTTCGCAGCCACAAGCAGTTTTGACGTAGACGTACTCTGCAGCCTCCTTCGGAAACATTGATGAAAGCTCGGCATAGCTCAAACCTGTTAAAGCAGCAACCGTTGCACCAATTATGAATGAAAGCCAAACAGAGTTTCCAGCTATGCCAGATGCTTCTCCAACCAATACATAGATTCCGGCTCCGAGGATTATCCCTACACCCCACGAAGTTATCTCAAAAAGCCCTATCTCTCTTTTCAAAGGAACCACGCACCCTAGATAATCTTACAGCAATTCAATTCTTATATTAACCACTCGCGGGTTTGGGTCAAATTCTGATCTCTCCCAAAAAATATGCGCGCGCGATAGCCACATCTGCGACATATTTGCGTCTTAAGACCTGAGCATCTCTCGGTGAACAAACACGTACAGCGCAGCAGTGTAAACTGTCAAAACAGGGGTCACAATAATCGCTATTGCCATAAGCACTTTGGCAACATCATTGGAAATCCACAGTAACAGAAACCGAAGGAAATTTGGCAACACATCCGCTAGATGAGAAAAGTCAAAAGGAAAAACTACGAACAGCCAGACAAACGCAACAACGCCAAAACCATCTTGAAATGTGTCAAAAGGCCGAAGCATGTTCTTGCGACCAACAATGACCTTTGCGGCAGCCCCGACCGCAGCGAGCAGTATAGAGACATAAAACAAGAAAGTCTCTGTTGGACCAAACTTTGAACTGAAAAATCCCGTTGACGACGTTTGATGGACAACAAAGAACAACAAGACCAGCAAGATTGCGAAGACGGCTGCACCATTTCCAGCACGGTCAGAAAACAGGAGCCTATCTTTCTTTGCCTCTCCTTCTACCTGCCTCGCAAACCAATTTTTAGTTGCTTTATTCTCAGTCAAATCATCTTCCCCACTTGATCGCAATGCGCGCGCATAGTTTTCCGGATCCTCCGTTACCCAGAATTTCTTTTTAAAGTGCACAATATTTAAAGTTATGTTGCTGTTGTGCCACAGTCACATAGACTTATAACGAACTCTGTATGCCAAAAATATTTGTCGAGCAAAAAGGGAGGGATAGACTTGAAGAATGTGGTTGAGACAGCAATTGAAGCAGGCTCGTTTAGCACCCTCGTCAAAGCAATACAAGCCGCTGGGCTTGTTGACACGCTGAGTGGCAAAGGGCCGTTCACGGTTTTCGCTCCAACCGATGATGCTTTTGCCAAGCTGCCAGCAGGAACCGTTCAAGGACTTTTGAAAGACAAAGAAAAGCTGGCCTCTATTCTTACATATCATGTGGTTCCCGGCAAAGTCATGTCTTCTGACGTTGTGAAACTTAAATCAGCAAAGACGGTCCAAGGTCAAGAAATCAAGATTGATGCTGCCAGATGGCATCTTCACAGGAACGTCAAGGTAAGCGGCGCGAACGTGGTCAAGACTGACATCGAATGCACTAATGGAGTCATCCATGTCATCGACAAAGTAATACTGCCCAAATAGGGAGGTCACCAGAAAATGAGAAAGACCCTTCTAATTGGACCTGTTCTATTGATGCTATTGATATTATCGATTTCGGTTGCTATGGCTGCACCACCTGGACCTACAGTTGTTGATGTGGCAATCGCAGTCAACAGTGACGGACCATATGCAGGACAATTCGACACACTGATCGCTGCAGTTCTTGCTGCTGATCCTGCCGTATTGGAGACACTTGCGGGTAACGGCCAGTTCACCGTGTTTGCCCCAACAGACGACGCCTTTGCCACTCTTGACATCACACCTGAAAACGTAGATGAATTAGACCAAGGTTTTCTGACAGATGTCCTCTTATATCATGTTGCGCGTGGTCGACGCTACTCTACGGTGATATTGGCTTCAAAGCGGATTCGCACGCTTGAACGAGGCTTCTTGTTCCAAGCTGGTGGTAATCTGACAGACAACGTAGGTGGCGAAGCAACTATCATTGTTACGGACGTCGAAGCCGCCAACGGTGTTATCCATGCCATAGACGCTGTGGTCTTACCATACGCTCCCTAGACAAAGTCTTCATAGCCTCGATTCCGCCTGCAAAGTAGGATCCGATGATCCTACACCCCCTATTTTTGTTTTAATGACATGTGGAAAAATCTTCAGAAAGCGAAAGTGACAAAACACCCTAGGTTCAGTTGTTGCAGTTGGAGTGGGATTTGAACCCTCCTTACAGTGAAGATATACCCAGCAAAAGCGACTCTTTTTTTGTGTAAACGTGCCAACCTAGTCATTATTACTTAAAGGTAATATTTATATATAACACTGTGGATAGTTACCTTTTGGTAATAAGGAGCCTATGCAGTATGCCCCTCAAGCTACAACTAGTTCGAAATGGAGAAGTGTTGTTTGAAATTCCTCTTTCACTCACGGATTGGCCGAGAGAACAGTTAAGAAACGAATTAGAGGCTTTCGAGGCGGATTGCCAAAGATTGTCAAAGATTTTTGATGCTCTGTCCCATGAGACTCGTTTGAGGATGATGAAACGGCTTATGGAGGAAGAAGATCGCACTATGAACTTCGTTGATTTCATGAGAGACTTGGATTTGAATCCGAAAACCGTTTGGGAGAACGCCAAAAAACTCAGAGAGGGTGGGCTCTTAGAAAAGGTCGAAAGGGGAAGATATCGTTGTTCAGAGGCTGGACAGAGTGGGTTCATACTGCTCAGCCTTGTCCTGAGGCATCTAATGGAAGCTTTGGAAGAAACGGAAAACTTTTGGCGAGGTGAAATATAGTGGCATCTAACAAATGTTTCTGGGATTTCAAGTCGCATCAACTATTAGATCCGTTTTACCCGTTTGATCCCTTTAAACCATTGAACCCTAGAAGGCGCAGGCCGACGCCCAAAAGACCTTTCGAAGTCAACCATGAAGTGGCTTTGAAATAGACTGTTTGAGATTAATAGAAAAAGGAGGTGACAAGTTGTGTCAGAAGAAGATTGGTGGTCAAAGCGGTTTAGGAGGAGAAAGTGGCCCTTCTTCTTTAGAAGTGGCTTTGGAGACATAGACGAAGTCTTCAAAGAAATGGAAGAAATGATGAAAAGAGAATTTGGGGAGTTGTCCAAGAGAACTCCTAGAGATCTCATTCAGGAACGAACGTTGCCAGACGGGACCAAGGTAAAGCGGTGGGGACCATTTGTTTACGGATACAGCGTAACCGTTGGTCCACATGGGAAGCCTCAAGTCAGAGAGTTCGGCAACATCAAGCCAGAAACCCGTATGGGCAAACCTCAAGTCAACATCAGAGAACAGAGAGAACCCTTAGTCGACGTG
>Ga0209636_10001105_pt1 | contig 27102 bp, 33 predicted proteins | sample DeeMarSWOR152_54_FD_187464 | JGI IMG/M metagenome (GOLD analysis project Ga0209636, IMG submission 187464) | Marine sediment microbial communities from White Oak River estuary, North Carolina - WOR-1-52-54 (SPAdes) (version 2) | ecosystem: Environmental > Aquatic > Marine > Intertidal zone >...
TAGAAATATTCGCTCCAAACCTCGTGGGCTCTTGGTTTTCTCTTCCTCGGCCACTATTGCCTCCGTCATCATTGAGCTAGAACATAGATTACTCAACCGAAAGCAATTAGGCACAAATAGATAATAATAGATGATAGTAGATTATTATCATAAAATGAGTTATGATTGGTGTATGGCGGATAAGGTCACGGTTACTGGCATTGAGAGCTTGTACCAATTTACGTGCGCCACAATAGGTCCTACAGAACATCCCGGTTAGTTGGATAACCTCGCATGTGCAATGGGACAATTGCCCAGAGGCTGCCAGGGCATACGGGCCAACAGACTTCTGGCTGAAGCACTTGTCAAATTGGGAACGAATTTGCACAGTGAAGTGATGGTAAGTCCTGGGTCAGCACACTCTGTGGATTTCGTGATCGTATCAGGTGAAGACAAAGTCGGGGTGGAATTAGGAACTGGTCAAGCCGAACGAGTGGAGCTTGATCTGCTGAAGCTGGTCATACTGGCGTTACAACGAAAAATAAATTGTGGTTGCCTAATCTTGCCAAGGAATGTGACACGTCATTCAGTCATGGGTGCACAGGAGATGTCGGCTGCGGTCAAAGGGCTTGCTCGCATGTGTTCACCACTTTTTACTTTGATAAAGGCACATCTCAGGGATATGTTTGTTATGTGGTATATTTAATCAGAGGCAGCCTAACTTAATGAGGTGGTGAGATGGCACTCTGCAAGATTTGCTTCCAAGACATTGCAAAAGGCTCTCTTGTCCCGGGCTATGGAGAGGCGTCCAGGATGGTTCACGAGGAATGCCTTGCGGCGGTGGCCTTGAAGATTGCCGAAGACCCAGGAAAAGAGGGGCTACTTCGGTATCTCATCGAATACGAGGAAAAGCACGCCCCACATGACTGGTCAAAAGATGTTTCAGGTCAAAGCACCGATGTCTCCTGGGAGTGGACCGATGTGGGAATCACTGCTACAAGGATACGCTCACTTCTAAATGCGGGGCTTGTTTCAATCGTCTTCTCAACAAATAGCTCAACTTACTATTCTCTGATAGGCAGAGCGGTGATTAAGGAGGCTTTAGGCAGAAGAGAGGAACTGTCAATAGTCCCTGCTGCGAAGCTAGACATTCCAGATAGTTTGTTTGTCTGCATTATCGGCTACAACGACCTTAAAGACGAGATCAGGTTCACTCTCAGAGAAGGAAGGAAAAGTCACTATCTCCTGATAGGGCCACCTGCCACCGCCAAGTCTCTATTCCTGCTAGAGTTAGGACGTCTCAGCGGCACATTCCCGGCAACTGGCTCCAGAGTATCAGGGGCAGGTCTAACTGATGCCTTTTTAAACTACCAGCCGAAGATACTTCTGCTAGATGAGATAGACAAGATACCAATGGACGCAACCGCAGTATTGTTATCGGTGATGGAAACCGGAGATGTTCTGGAAACAAAGTATAAGAGACACAGGTGATTGAGGCTTGATCTCAATGTCTTCGCCGCCGGCAACACCAATGAGATCATTCCTCCCGAACTTCTTTCCCGGTTTGATACCAAACTCTATTTCCCACCATACTGTTTTCGGGAGTTTGTCTCTGTTTGCCGGGGATATCTATCCAGATATGAGAATGTCCCGGAAGATATCGCCGACTACATCGGAGTTCAGACATGGCAGCATCTGGATAAGGACGTAAGGACAGCCCGAGGAATTGTCAGGAGGTTGAGAGAGTCATCCACCAACGATGTAGACAGAGTGGTAGGCTTCCTCAGGAAGTAAAGAAAGAGGTGACGAATCGAGGAGTGAATGGAAGACTCTACTCGCCAGCAGAACGTGATTTGGTTGATGACTGGGCCGGTAAATGGTTGGAGCTCATCAAGCTAATAAACGAGGTAACCGGCACCGATGAGCCACCATGGTCAACTCCGCCCCCCTACCGAAATGGATGAGATTCGATACATGGGCCTCCGTTTTTGGTTACTTAAACACCAACAACAGTTCCTACCATTATGGAAGGACTTTTCCGCAAGTCAACACTGGACTTCTCCGCAAAACGATGGCGACCTTTGTGACTTTCCCGAGAAATACCTCGAAAACCCCTTCCTGTACTTTTACGAGCCGGAGAATTTCTACCAGCTGGCTCAACAACTAGAACTCCAAAGCGGCACACGTATATGGGAGCCAAGCGAGCATGTAGCTTGTATGCTGAGACCACTGCTAATAGGAATGGGGAGGAGGATGATTGAGTTTATAGATTGGACAAGTGAACGAACACGTGAATATAAGTAAGGAATTCGATGTTATTAACAATGGCAAGCTGGTTGCCCCGATAGGGCAATTCATCTTCCTCTCGCATGAGGGCGCGGAGTTCACTGTTGTTCAGACCCAAAAGACTATTATTCATAACATATCCTAATATATAAAAAGCCAAATGGAATGTTCAGGCATACTTTTAGACTACTGCCTCAAGATGTTAGACACGTTTCTCTCTCCAACGTAATAATAACTTACGTATTTGCTATGTTCTATCTAAATGGAAAAAAGTAACAGGCACATCAGGAGAATTTGGTCTCATATCTGTATCAAGCTAACCGGCTGTTTTCTTCTTCAACTGTCTCCGCGGTCTTTTCCATCCCAGCAGCTCAAGAAAATCACCTACGGCAACATCACGATGCGTATGATGCGACAGCGGCATGGCAGAGTTGATACTATTAATAGTATACCATTGCCTACTTTTTTCTTCTTGACGTAACCCACAATATGGAGGTCGGTGATTATTTTACGCACCGTTCGTTCGGTAAGACCAATTGCTTCGCCTAGTTGCGGAGCAGTGATATTCGGATGCTTAGCGATGAGACTCAGCGTTACGGCATAATTATTAATAAATGTCCAATCCGACATGATGCGACCTCCTTTTAAAAAAATTCAACAGTTACTAAAAAACCTGTTGACAATTTGTAAATTATAATGATATATTAATCATGATAATATAATACATGTAGAATATAAGCATGAATATAATCATCAGTGTTTTACCATAATCTAGTACTTTTCAATTTTTGAAGGGAGTGAAATATAACATGTTCTTCAAATTGAAGAATCGAAACGGTGAAGCGAGAAAGCTTTCGAAACAGGTGCGTGAATACATGAAGCGCAGGTTTATCCTGCTACCGGAATATCTGGATTTATTAAGATGCTTTGAATATGCCGGCGTTATGAACGGAAAGTCAATCAGGGGCTTCCGTATCTTCAGCCCTTATCGGGCGAAAGAACGAAATATCGCCATAAAGTCGATCCTTGACCTAAAGAGATATCCAGAACTGTTGTTTTTTGAGGGGTACATGGATGGTCAGGGGACCGTCTACGTAGCTGACCGGCGACCACCTTTAAGACTCGGAAAGGCGAGTTGAGCTGCAATTATTCCAACATCAAGTTGAAATATTGATTTGCAGAAAAAAGGAGGTGAACTCTATGGCTATGAAGCCAGGAAAACCAGGCAGTGGACCTGTCAAACCAGGCAGTGGACCTACCAAACCGGGCAGCAGTCCAACTAAGCCATGCCAACCCACCAAGAAATAGTAATAACCCAAGGTCATAGGTCCCTGAACAAAAACGGGAGAGTTGCTCCATGAACGTGGAACAACTCTCCCTAATTATACGATTAGGATGATAAAAAAAGGTTCTGTGGTTTATAGCATAATGTCTTGTTAACAACTAGAAAGAGGGGATATATTATAATGACAGCCTTAGACATCTGATGAATGATAAATATTACAAGCACAGGAGATGCAGCTATAGTTGCGGAGGAACAAATAATGGCTTTGGCATATACACTATGGGAACAAGAAGATTGTCCTGAGGGTAAGCGTGAAGAGAAGGGTGTGTCAAAGTGGCGGAAGCACAAGAAATGATGGTCAGCATTGTGTTTGAAATATCTAAAGGAAGCTGTAACAAACATAATATGACACAGAAAGGGAATGATAAGATTTGAGCTGATGCTGGTCTCAGCTGTGCACTACCCAAGCGACTATGGCTTTATCCTGGACACACTTGCTTAAGACGACGGCCTTCTCAGTGCTCTGGTACTGATTCGGGAGCCTGCTTTTCCAGTTGCGTCATTGAGGTGAAACCTGTCAGGCTATTCAAGATGTATGACCAGAGTGGGTACAAACGAAAAAACTGCGTGTGCCAGTCTCAGATGCGAATTGAACTGAATCCAGCGCCTTTCGGATTTCCCCCTCATTTACTAGAAGAGATCGAGCACTTTTTCGCCATATACAAAGAGTTAGAGGCAAAAAAGACAGGCGTAGAAGCTGGGAGGACCGCGAATCAGCCATCAGGGTCATAGAACAGTCGCAACAAAGGTACTTGAACAATCAAGGAAGGAAATGACATGAGGATACTTCTTACTATTGATGGGTCGCACTATTCTTACATGGCAACCAGAATGGTAGAGGCACTGCATCTTCCTCCTCAGACGGATATCACGGTAATGACTGTAGTGCCCGAACATGCATTTCTCGGCGGCATTACATTAGGTAAGCTGAGGGCTGTGTCAGACAGAGAGGATATGCAGCATGAGAAGGCGTTGAAATTGCTACAGGACGCGGCTCAAGCACTCAATAAAACAGGGCTCAAAATAGAGAGCGTGGTAAGGCGGGGAAACCCGGCTGACGAAATTCTAAAAACTGCTGACGAGGTTGATGCCTCCCTTATCGTGATGGGAGCCAAAGGACTGACGGACCCCCTCGCCTTCCGCCTTGGCAGTGTTACTCAAACGGTAATGAAGTATGCCAAAGGAAGCGTGCTTTTGGTCAGACAGACGATTGCCATTACAGGTCCAGATGCCGGAGCTGAGAGAAAGCTTGGTATGAATCGAGTCTTGCTTGCCACTGATGGATCAGAACAATCGCAAGTAGCAACCCAATTCCTTTTAGACCTAACCTTTCCAAGAAAGTGTGAGATAATCGTGGTAACCGCTCTTCAGTCACACCTTGTATCGTCTCATGAGCAAACTAAATTGCCTTTTCAGACCGACGAGGAATTGCTCGCCAGACTTCAGACGGAGGAAGAACGACACGCGAGGAGGATTATTACCAGAGTGGAGAAGCAGTTCAAGAACCTGGGTTACAAGACTATATCTGAAATACTTAGGGGTGGGGCAGCTGAGTCCATACTCAAGGCCGCTCGCAAATATGACCCTGACGTAGTCGTTCTGGGAAGCCGAGGACTGGGCGTAATTGAGAGACTGCTTTTGGGCAGTGTAGCTGAGCGGGTAGCCAGATACGCTAACTGCTCAGTGCTGATTGGCCGACCTCATGAATAGATTGAGGCCAAAGGGGAAGTCTTGAGGTGTAGATAATCAACGTTAGCCTGTAATTCCAATTGACCGAGCGAACATTGTATAGATATACTAATCTTGAGAGAATAATGGCTATAGGAATTCTGGAATCCAAAAGCGACCGTTTTATGAGTGATGTTGTCTCGCAACTGACCGGTATTCCCGTAGAGTTCATGCATACACTTGGGGAAAGAGTGCCGATAGAGCGCACCTATCGGGTTATTGTTGATCGACTAAGCTTCCGTTACCCATTCCTGAAGGAAATAGTGAAGAGCTTGTCACTTAACGGGACATATATCATCAATAATCCATTTACGGCATCGTTAACTAACAAGCTCGTCGAAATAAATCTGGGCAGCCGTCTAGGGCTGTCTTTCCCCAAGACATTTGTTTTAGCCGACCAATCTTCCATGGATGAAACCGAGTGCGTATTTCCCCAGCCGTCCCTTGAGCAAGTTGCTGAGGAAATTGACCTGCCACTTATTCTGAAGCCCTTTGACGGATATGCCTGGGAAGATGTCCATGTAGTAAACTCTATTGAAGAACTGAACGAGATGTATCGCTCCCTTTGCTCTCGCCGCATACTGATGGCACAGCAACTGATCAAATTCAAGGAATATTTCCGGGCATTTTGTTTCGATAAACGGGATGTTCTATTCATCAAATGGATTCCCAAGCCTCTGGCAATGGGGCATTACCTCCATGGCGAAGTAGGCGTTCTCGAAGACACGAAATACAGATTGACTGAATTGACTACGCAATTGAATCAGGTGCTGGATTTGGATGTTAACGTAGTTGAGTGGTGTGTAGACGAGGAAGAGAGATGGTGGGTCATTGATGCTTTTAACGAAGTGCCTGATGTCATTCCCGAGGCACTTCCACCCGATTACTATGCATGGATTGTTGACAGGTTTGCCGCTTGCATCAAGGACAAGCTGAATTCCAATAAAAGGAATCGCATTCCATTTGGTTGAACTTTTAAATCGGCTTGATGACCGCCGCTTTGGGAACAACAACTATGCCTGTCTCCGATATTGTACAACCTCTCCTTGTGTCAGCATCGGAATCATAGCCAACGGACGCACCAGATTCAATTAGGGCTCCTTTATCAACTATAGTTCGCCTTAATCTGACGTTAGGTTCAATCACAACGTCATCGAATATGACAGACTCTTCTACTAGTGCATCCCTTTCCACAATTATGTTCGGAGACAGTATAGACCTCCGTACTAGTCCACCACTGATAATACAACCATCAGAAACAATGGACTCCTGCGTGCTTCCTCCAATAATACATTTGCTTGGTGGCAATTGTCTCTGGAGGGTTCTAAATGGCCATTTTTCTCCATAGAGATTAAATATAGGGTCAACGCTTACTAGGTCCATACTTGCTTCAAAGTACAAATCTATGGTACCCACGTCCCTCCAGTAGGAAGAATCACGAGTTTGGTCAACCAAGATTTTGCTTCTTTTGCCACCCTGCACTTCGACGGTGAAATCCTGTATCTTGTTCTCCTTTTCATAATCATAGATGAAGACATCGAAATCCCTGCCAGCAATTCCCGGGATAATATCTTTGCCGAAGTCTTCTTCCCGCCCCCGCAGCGCTTCAATCAAAGCACCAAGTTTAAAAACGTATATTCCCATCGATGCTAAGACATACCCTGGGTAATCTAAAATTTCTTTTGGCTGCATCGGCTTCTCCTCGAAACCGACCATCCTCAAGGCAGGATCTGCTTCCAATACTCCAAGCCTCCCGGCAGCTTCATCCCTTCTCACTTTGATGGCTGCTATCGTCAAGTCTGCCCTCTTCATATTATGGTAAGCTACCATTTGAAGGTAGTTCATTTTGCAGACGTGATCCCCAGAGAGAATCAGAACATTCTCAACGCCCGCGCTATTGACCAAATCTAGGTTCTGGCGTACTGCATCGGCGGTGCCACGGTACCAGTCAGGACCCAGCTTCTGCTGAGCAGGTACACAATATATGAAATCCCCTAATCCAGAACTTGAGATATCCCAACCTTCTTGAATATGTCTGATCAACGATGTTGATTTGTACTGCGTTAAGATAAAAATCCGACGGAGGCCTGAGTTAATACAGTTGCTCAAAGTGAAATCGATAAGGCGGAACTTACCTCCGAAGGGAACGGCTGGCTTTGTGCGTTCTCGAGTTAAGGCTTTCAACCTCTCTCCTGCACCTCCAGCCATTAGTAACGTAATTACCATATCATTCGTCACTGTCATTGCACGCTCATAGACGAAGTGTTACCTAAATATATCTTCTCTTTATAAACAGAGATTTTCCGGTATCATCTTTATTTACAAGGGGGGAATCTCTATATAACATCTTAATCAAGCTAACCGGCTGTTTTCTTCTTCAATTGTCTCCGGGGTCTTTTCCATCCCAGGGGCTCAAGAAAATCACCAACGGCAACATCACGATGTGTATCCTTACGCAGTGGCCGGCTGGGATTGATACTATATTTAATGCCCCTGCCTTCCCTCTTCTTATTGATGTAACCACCGACATAGAGATCAGCGATTATTTTGCGCACTCCTCGTTCGGTAAGACCAATAGCTGCGCCTAGCTCCAAAGCGGTGATTCGCGGATACTTAGCGATAAGGCTCAGCACTTCGGCATGTTTCGTAATAAAGGTCCACTCCGACATAATACAGGCCCCCCTTTCAAAAAAATTTCGCGAGACTAGTGATAATTATATTGACAATTTCGATAGATGGTGCTATTATTCATGCTAGATATTTTCATGTAAAATTTTACCATGAAATAAAAGCGCATCTATTAATTTATAGCATAAGTTCTAAGCAATTGCAAGGGTTTTAGGGGCAATTTTGAAGGCGTGATTTCATCAGCCCGCTGAAGATAGAATTATGGAGATTAATAAAATGAAAAAAATTAAGAGGTCAACAATAGTGTTACTCTCTATTATGGTAGCCCTGCTGGCATCATCTGTGCCGGCAATCCCTGTACAGGCAGCCGCAGAAATCTCCGTAAATCCAGGGGAAGGCGAAGTCGGTGAACGTATTACCGTTGACGGTGCAGGATTTAACAAAAGCACCCAGACATCAGACAAGTATGCTGCCATATACTTTTCCAGCCAGGAAGCTACGCTAGTCGATGATATCGGCAGCGATGTTACCGAATACGAAAGAGTCAAAGAATTGGTATGGCTTGATGAAGACGGTGATTTTGAAACGAGTTTCAAAGTGCCGGAGCGGTTAGAAGATGGCAAGGTCAAGGAAGACGTGGTAAGTGGGACTTACTACATCTACGTTTGTCATTATCAGACCAGCGACCCACCAACTATTGCCCCACGCATCAGAGCTGTGGCCGAATTTAAAGTAACCATGGGAGAGATCAGTTTATCTGAGATTCAAGGTCCGGTAGGGAGTCTGGTGACGGTTACTGGCTCAAAGTTTGGCACCAATAGTGATATTCGTATTACTTATGACGCCACGGTACTGCGCATTGAATCCGGTGACAGAAAAACAAATACTAAGGGCAATTTTGTCAGCACCATCCGCATACCGGATAGCGTCGCTGGTGTGCATACTATATTGGCTTCCGTTTCGGGTAGCACCGCGGAGGCGGAGTTTTTCCTGGAACCGCAAATCTTGATTTATCCCGCGTCAGGAGAGCCAAGGACAGCGGTAAACATTGACGGCACGGGTTTCAGTCGTAGCGGTTTTATCAGTATTCGATTCAATGGTGCTACCTTAATCACAGGAACAATTACTGCCTCAGGCACATTCAAGGCGAAAATCTATGTTCCAGACCTAGAGTCGGACATATATGAGATTGTTGCCTCGGATGGCTACAATTTCGCTCAGGCCCAGTTCTCTGTAACCTCACCCTCGCCTGCAGTACCGCAACCGCCTGCACCTACACCGGCACCTGTGCCGGTGCCGGTCAACACCAGCATCAGTTCCAACAGTGGCAATATCGGTGAGGGACTGCTTCTTGCCGGCACGGGGTTTAAAACGAATAGCCTGGTAGCAATCAGATACGATGATGAACTGATGACCGTCGTTTCTACCGACAGCAACGGTATTTTCTCAGCGGTGTTCGCGGTCCCGCCAAGTAAATCTGGTACTCATTCCATAACCATCACTGATGGGGTGAATATATCTGAGCGTACTTTCACTGTTGAATCAACGCCGCCACCGACACCAACGCTGATTCTGCCAGAGATGGGAGCAGAAGTGTCATCACCTTTTTACTTCATCTGGTCCGATGTATCTGACGAGAGTGCACCAGTACATTATGTCTTTCAAATCTCGAATACGGATGAGTTTTCCGCCAGTACCGTGATCCTTGAGAAAAGGGAGTTGACAACATCAGAATTAGTTCTGACCGCAGCCGAGGTACAGAAACTAAGCGGGGGCAGTTCTCCTTACTACTGGAGGGTACGGGCCGTAGATGCCGCCTCGAATGAGGGCAGGTGGACATATCCTGGAACGTTCAACATTCATGCTTCTTTCCCGGCGTGGGCCACAATTATACTGGCTATCCTCGGTGCTCTTTTCCTCTTCGGCCTCGGGTACCTAGCACGGGTGAAAAACGTTTTTTCGAGAAAGCAGTATTTATCATAAAGAGGAGGGCAAATAATGAAAACAGTCTTGGTGACCACAACACTGGCCTTTATCTTGGCATTATTGGCTGTTCTGAGCTCTGGCTGCAAGACAAGTCCTCAACAGGTTACCCCTGATATCGAAAACCGCGAATGGGTGCTGGAATCTTATGGGGAACCGTCTGGCTTATCTGGCACGTTACCAGGAACTGAAGTCACTTTAACTTTCGATAACTCCAAAGATGAGGTTCGGGGAAGCGCCGGGTGCAATTCCTACTTCGGTCAATACACAATCGATGGTGACGAACTATCAATCGGGCAGCTTGCACAGACTGAAATGTACTGTATGGACCCGCAAGGGGTCATGGAGCAGGAGCAGGAGTACCTGAGCGCCCTTCAAACCGCTGAGAGTTTTCAGGTAATAGAAATAAAACTACAGATTGATTGTGACAAGAAGATTCTGATATTTGTCCAGCGAGAGGACTTGCCTCTTGCAACCGTGCCACCGCTAGATGATGGTGTTAAAAGTATCCTAATGGAAGTCTCTTGCGATGAGTTCATGAACACTCCTCATATAACCAGAGAAATCGAGATTACCTTTCCGGGCTCGCTGGTTGTCTCTTTGTGTGCCAATCCCACTACAGGCTTTGCGTGGGAGGAAGTAAAAATTGGAGATGATTCCGTAATATATCAGACGGAACATAACTTCGTCTCCCCTGAGGCCACGGGAGTCGTTGGTGCCTCAGGCAAAGATGTGTGGAGCTTTAATTCCAGCAGTAGTGGAACATCTACCCTGATATTCGAATACAGCAGACCATGGGAGGGTGGTGAAAAAGACGAATGGACCCTCGGGCTAACGGTGGTGGTTAAATAGAAATCACTTCGGGTATAGCGTAGAGTATCAGATATGAAGTCAGTAGCAGCCTATATAACTAAATTTTTAATCACTCTCACTGTGATTTTATTGCTGGCATTTACCCCGGGCTGTAGTCAGGATAAAGGCCGTGAGGTTACATTTCAGCAATTATTCTCCAATCCCGGTGAATATAATGGCAAAGAGATAACGGTGGAGGGATTTTACTTCGATGGTTTTGAAGTTCAGGTCATAGCGGAAAGCTTGGATTATTCGGGTTATGCCGAGGGACATCTCGTGCCGAAGGGTGAGATGATTTGGGTTGAAGCGGGAATGTCTGTTGACGTGTATGACAGACTTCACCGGCAACAAATGATGGGGCCGGAGGAGCGCTACGGTAAGGTTAGGGTAACAGGCAAGTTTGAATATGGGGGAGAGTACGGGCATATGGGAGGATATAGTTCTCAAATAACCCCCGCCAGAGTGGAACTTCTGGAGTGGTCTCAGCCAGTAACATAATACTGGATATCAGTTTTCATTGCGTTGAAAACAAGGTGATGAAGGCGCGGATTAGTGTTCTGCCAAAAACTCCTTTGGGTAGATGGTCGGTCGGTTTGGCTATAGCTTTCATATTGTTTTGGGTATTGGTCGAAGCCCCGTCTGATTTCAATAAACCTTTTACTGTTGGCGAAACAATCGCCTACGTCGGCATATCAGGAGCCGCCTTTGTTACTGGTCTGATTAGTATGATAAAAAATGGGGAGCGGTCTGTTCTTGTCTTCGCGGGTGTGGTAATCAGCGGGTGGATGGGTCTGATAGGGGGGATTGTTGGTCAATTTTTTATTTAACTTGGTCAAATATTTCAATACGCCTGATCACCCTCGTTGTAATCATCGGTTTGTAACATAAAGAACAGGGACTGACACTAGGTCAAAATGCAGAAACAAAGAGGCTGCAAAAGAGAAAGGTATTGTTGCCTTCATTCTTTGGGGGTTAATCGGCTTTGGCGCAAGCCGACTTCCCACGACAAGTAGAGCGGATTTGATATCAGGAGTTAAAAAATCGGTGAAAACTCAGTCTGGCTGGAGCTTGTGGCTTCAATGGGTTGCGGCTACAGTGATTGCTCTGGCTTTGGCTGGCGAGATAGTGAGGCGCTTTTTCCCAATAGTATTCGGGTTCAACGTGGGTATGGTAGTAGTTACCGGGATAGTGGTGATGGGCCTGGTTGGGATAGCTCAAGGGTTGGTCTTGCGGCGGTATGGAGTGCTGCTACGTGCTTGGGTGATCGCCACTTTGGCAGGCTCGGTACTCATCATCGTCCTGGCGGCGCTAGTTACCCTTCGTATACAAGTGCCAGGTGAACCATACGTTGCTGTGCAGGAGTACGACGCGGAAGGGCATCTTATCCGCTCATGGACAGGAGCAGAGATAGCACCAGGGAATTTCGGTTCTTTGCTGGCTATAGTAGATGGCGCAGTAGGGCATCTTACGCCCTCCGGTGGTTCGGTGGCGGTCGGTTCGCTTGGCTCAGGTGTCTATATCGGAGACTTTGACACTATGCTGGGTCTGCTGGCGACCTGGCTGCTGGGTGGAGCCTCTCTTGGGTTTGCACAATGGTTTGTCCTGCGGCGACACATCAAAGGAGTTGGCATTTGGATTCCCGCAATGATGTTCGGCAAATTGGCGGCGGGTATTTTTGCCTCTATCGTGTTGGGGCTCATGACTGGCATGGTCACCTCTTTGGAGGTGTCACTAGTCGTTAGCATCGCAGGTATGGGTGTGTATAGCGGCGTCCAGGCGGCAGTCACCGGAGCGGTGCTGGCTCGCCGTACTGATGAAAGAATTAGATGGAGGACTAGTGAAGAGGTTAAGTGGGCAACACGTATAATCACTCTGGCTATTGCATTATTTTATCTCATAGTGGGAATCCAAAATGTTATGTCTATGCAAAATGAAGACTTCAAACTTGACGTAGACAACCTTCTTGTAGTTGTACCCTCGGTGATTGCTTTGTCTGGCTGTATCGCGTCCTGGTGGCGGGAGCGAGTTGGTGGTTCACTATTAATTGTGGCGTCTGTCGCATACTGCGTTTTGCTCTACATTTCTAACCTGCAACACCAATTGCTATGGCCAATGCTAACCTTATTTCTGAATTGTCTAATACCTGGCTCCATATTCCTCATTGCTGGCATCCTGTTCCTTATCTGTTCGCGGCTTTCACAGAAAACGCGCAATGAACCATACGGGCAAACGCTTGGTATGTGAGGTGATAGCGTCGCCCGCTGCTTCCCATGAAGTAGCCTGATAACAATAGGCGTAAACAGCGGGTAAAGGAGGTGTAATTATGACACCAGAAAATCAAATCAATATCACTCACAATCCGAAAGATGCAATCATGGCAGATAGACGTCCGATAGGCTGGCTTTCTCTGTTCCTGTGGGTCCTCGCCAGCGCTGTTGGTTGGAGCCTGATCCCATTCCTTGAACTCGGCGTAGTGTTTCCTGTCTTGGGGGCGCTGTTCAGTGGACAAACAGCTGCGGAAATGTCAGAGTTTTCTTACGCCTTCCAGGGAGCAATATTCGGGATTTTTCTGGGGATCCTGTTTGGCGCAGTGATTGGGGTCCTCCAGTGGCTGGTCTTACGCAGGCACATAGAACGGGCATACTGGTGGATTGCGGCTACCGTCGCCGGACTTGTCCTGGGCACACCCCTGGGCATTGTCGCACTGCGCCCTATGTTCGCTGGCCCCACTGGCACCGGCGAGCTTTCCTCACTATTATACTTCATTCTCCTTGCTGCCCTCGTGCCAGGGGCTGTGGTAGGGCTCCTCCAGCGGCTGGTCCTGCAGCGGCATTTTAACGGGACATGGTGGTGGGTCTTGACGAGTGCGCTTACCTGGCCGGTGTCTTTCCTTTACGTACTTGAGGGTGGTGAGGATGTCTCTCTCGCGGTGGGAAGTGCAGGTTACCTGGCTGGTTTGGGTCTGGTAGTGGGAACCATATCTGGCATCGCCCTTTTCCTTATTTCAAGGAAACGTGGGGAGAGATAATGATGAAAAAGATAGCGATTATTGGTGTCTCCGTTGCCATATTCATCCTACTATGCGCCTATTTTGGGCTGTCTGCCTACATTGCGTCTTCCCTGACCAAAGTGGAACGAATACCCATCACTGAGAATCCGAGGTCATTTGGTATTGGCTACCAGGACATTTCTTTCACCAGTAGATTGGACAACCTCGTTCTTAAGGGATGGTACCTTGAAGGTGAGCAGGACCGCCCAACCATCATAATGGTACATGGTAGAGAAGGAAATCGTGCCATTGGTACTCCGGGCATACTGGAACTGGCGAGCAGGCTAGTGGAAAAAGGTTTCCATGTCCTTATGTTCGACTTGCGAGGTCACGGGGAATCGGAAGGGACATATCTATCTGCGGGTTATTACGAGAGGTATGACCTGTTGGGCGCCGTTGATTACGCCAGGAGCAGAGGGGCAAGCAAGATAGGAGTAGTCGGCTTTTCCATGGGGGCAGCCACATCGATACTTGCTGCCGCGGAAGAGCCGGGAATATCAGCCGTAGTCTCTGATAGTAGCTTCGCCGACCTGACGGAAATCGCCAACAGGGAGGTCAAAAAACAGACCCACCTGCCGGCGTGGTTCGCGCCGGGTTATTTGCTTGTCCTGAAGGTGTGGTACGGTATCGACTTGAATTCCGTCAGGCCTGTTGATGCGGTAGGCCGGATAGCACCACGCCCTATACTCTTCATTCATGGCCAAGCAGATAATTACTTTCCGTCAACTCATGCCAACAGGCTCTATGAAGCTTCAAACAATGCATCTAACCAGGTATGGCTTGTGCCTGATGCTGGCCATATCCAGAGCTACAAGACCGCCCCTCTTGAATATTTAGAAAGGATAACGACATTCTTTGAGCAGGAGCTGTGATAGCGCCGCCCGCTGCTTCCCATCAAGTAGCTTGATAACAATGGGCGTAAACAGCGGGTAAAGGAGGTGTAATTATGACACCAGAAAATCAAATCCATATCACTCACAATCCGAAGGAAGCAATCATGGCAGATAGACGTTCAATTGGCTGGCTCTCTCTGCTACTATGGATTCTGGCCAGCGCTGTTGGCTGGGATCTCACCTCGTTTCTTGTACTAGCGGTAGTGTTGCCTGCTTTGGGGGTATCGATCCGTGGAGAAACGGTTACGGAAAGGACTGAGTTCTTGGTGACTGGCCAGTGGATAGTGCCCGGGATTATTCTGGGGATCCTGTTTGGCGTAATGGTCGGTGTCCTCCAGTGGCTGGTATTGCGCAGGCACATTTCCCGGGCTTACTGGTGGATTGCGGCTACCGTCGCCGGACTTACCATTGGCACACCCCTGGGCATTGTCGCACTGAGCCCTGTATTCACTGGCCCCATTGGCGTCAGCGGGCTTTCCTGGCTGTACTTCGTTCCCCGTGCTGCCATCGTGGCGGGGGTAGTGGTAGGGCTGCTCCAGCGGCTGGTCCTACGGCGGCATTTCAACGGGACATGGTGGTGGCTCTTGCCGAGCGCGTTGACCTGGCCGGTGCCTCTCGTTTACTTTCTTGAGAGTGGTGATATTTCTCTCGTGGCGGGGAGTGCAGGTTACCTGGCTGGTTTGGGTCTGGTACTGGGAACCATATCTGGCGTCACCCTTTTCCTTATTTCGAGAAAGCGTAGGGAGGATGTCACCGGGCCAGCAAAAGCAGCAGTACGACGACGCTTCTCCCGACGGGTAGTAACGGCTGTCCTCATTCTGGTGTTGATAGCCGCCGTCATTCTCTCTGTGACTCATGCCTTCTCTGCCCGGAGCCCCTCGCTCATTCTAAAAGGACACACTGATAGTGTTGCCGACGTGGCGTTTTCACCCGATGGGGCACTACTGGCATCGGCCTCAGCGGACGGCACGGTGCGCATCTGGCGTGCTGAGGACGGCGAACTGCTGCATACCCTGGAGCATATAAGGCAAGGTGAGCTGCCCTTCTCGGGGGGTGCATTCTCAGTGAGTTTCAGCCCCGACGGGGAGACTCTGGCCTCAGGGGCCGGGGATAACACGGTGAAGCTGTGGCGGGTTATTGATGGTACGCTGCTGCGCACCCTTCCCAATGCTGGATACAAAGTTGTCTTTTCCCCGGATGGGTCTGCGCTGGCCTCACTTGGATGGCCACAGAGGCTTCAGGGCACTGTGTTGTCCCCTCAGCTCAACGTACTGCTCTGGAGCGTAGCAGACGGTGAAGTTATCCGGACGCTGGAAGCGAGTAGCTCTGTAATAGAAAGCGTGCTTTCCTGCAGCCTGGTTTTTTCCCCGGACGGCACCATCCTGGCCGGTGGGTTTGAAGACGGTGTTATCCTTATATGGCGCGTTGCGGATGGGGCCCTGCTGCATACGATTACAGGTCTTACGCCCTACGGTGGGGTCTACCTTGCCTTCTCTCCTGATGGCAAGACCCTGGCTTCGGGTAGAGACAGCGTTAGGTTCTGGCGAGTTGATGACGGAGCTTTATTGCAGGAGATCCTTTGGGGAGTAGGTAGTGGCATCGCCTTCTCGGCTGATGGTTCTACTTTGGTGTCGGCATCGACAGATTATGATTCTACGGTGCGCTTCTGGCGCGTCGCCGACGGAGAACTACTGCACGTCCTGGCCATAGAAGAGCACAATCAAGAGTGTGTCTTTTCGCCCGATTTGAAAACAATGGCCATCGGCGGCGATGATGGGGTTGTTCGAATTTACAGCATTGAACGTTAAGAGTGATGGATGGAATGTTGTGACTATGTCTGCGAGTGGGGTTGCGGTCAGGAATGACTCATTTGAGGAAAAGAACAAGCTTTCTGCCAGAGAAGTAAGGGATCAAAATGCAGGAACCAAAAGTGGCAACAAAAAGAAGAAGCATCTCTGCGTTTATTCTTTGGGGCATCGTCGGGTTCGGTATTGGGGGTGCCATAGCGGGCACTATTGCGGTTGATGCCGCCATTTTCTTGGGATTCGCCATCATGGCTGGCATTGGCGGGACGTCACTAGGTCTAGCCCTGAGGAGCTGGAAAATAGCTGGGTACCTGGCACTTGCTGGTGCTGTAGCCCTTAGTATCATGGAGCAGGTTGAGGGATCAATATTCATGCTGCCTCTGCTATCAGGGGTCACTCACATGGCCATCTGGGGAATCATTTTGGGTGCATTATTGGGGGCAACTCTGGGTTATCTGGAGAAAAGGAAACCTATGCAAAGTTCCTCAAATTGATTGTTAAGTGATAGGACTTTATAGGTAGGAACATGCAAAAAGAGAGCGGCGGTTAAAATGGAGGAAAAAACACAAATAGCGAAGCGAAACAGACGAGCTAGGCTGCGCCTGGTAGGATTGATCCTGGGCCTTGTTGGAGCAGGAGTGGGCAGTCCGACGTCTTTCTTGTCTTGTTTCGCAGCTTTTCAGTCACCGTGGAGTCTAGAACTTGTTTATGTGATGTTCTCGTGGCTTATACATTGGATTATTGTATTGATTGCCGGTAAGTGGGCGCTTGTCGGTGGAGTACTGCTAATTCTTGATAGCTTGCTTCTAGCAACGTTCTTATTTCCAGGACATCAATGGTCTGGGTGGAATGTGCTTTCAGTACTCTTCCTTTCTATCTTGCTGTTACTGCTATCGTCTGGAGTTCTTTTCATTCTCTCGTGGGCGGAAGCCAGAAGATATCCGCAAATAGCAAACAGTTAGATTAGGCACAGTACAGAGAGTAAGTTGGGGAGAGAAAGCTTAATATGACTAACAAGACATTAAACAAGCTAGCAGGAGACAATTAATATGGGAATATTTCTATTGGTAGTTGGCCTGTGTATTGCTGTGGCAGGTGTGGCCGTTTTGGCATTGGCTTCGGGAGGTCCGTTTCCTTTTGAAGCAGTTGCTAGTTATATCACGCTTGCTCTTGGCAGCATCTGTGTTATTTTGGGTGTAGTCCATATGAAGACGAAGCTAATGGAGAAATTCATTCAGAATACACGCACTCCCTTCTGGCTCAACATTATAGGGCTGCTGCTTATCTTCTTGATTATCTACTACCTTCTTGGTGGAGGGTTTTTATCCATCGTTGCAGCTGTTATCAGCCTTATTATCACAATCATTGTCGTCAGTATTTATGCGCTGTGGGCTCTAGTGGAAAGGGTAACTAAACGCAAAAATCGCGTGCCCTTCTGGTTTTACATTGTGGTTCTACTACCCGTACTAGTGCTTACAGTTTTCTTAGATGGAGCCTTATGGCGTTGACCTGCTCTCAAAAAATCCAAAAATTATGTGAGAATGTTGAAACTTCCACTCGGAATTGGCGAATGTCTCTCAACACGATAGATACTATGATGTGGTAACGGAGGCCCGGTTATGAAAAAGGAGATATTGCTTATCTGCCCTGCTCCAGAAAGCTGCAGGGTGAAACCTGGCGGTAAGCCAGTTGTCTCGCGGTTCTTTCGGCATACTCGCCTTAGCCTTCTCACAGTTGCTGCGGCAACTCCACCAGACTGGGATGTAAAGATTGTTGATGAGTATGTGAGCCCCCTAGAGTTTTCTTCGGAGCCGACTTGCGTCGGCCTCTCCTTTATGACCGCAGGAGCACCGAGGGCCTATGAAATCGCACGGGAATTTCGCCACCGGGGCATTCCGGTGCTGGCAGGAGGCTTCCACCCAACCTTTCTTCCAGAAGAGGCTCTGATACACTGTGACTCAGTATGCATTGGTGATGCCGAGCCTTCGTGGCCACAGATACTCAGAGACCTTGAGGCCGGAGTCTTGAAACGTATTTACCAGAGCGACCCATATGCCAGCCTGCGCGGTCTTGGACTTCCGAGACGGGACCTTCTTGACCCCAAGGAATATTTCACGCGAAACAGTGTCCAGACCTCCAGGGGCTGTCCCAATCATTGTACTTTTTGTTCCATCACTTCCTTCTACGGAGCACATTATCGCCATCGACCGGCGGAAGAAGTCATCGAGGAGATTGCAGGCCTCTCCGGCAAGTTGGTGCTCTTCATCGACGACAACTTGGTCGCTGACCGCTCTTATGCTCTAAAGTTGTTCTCCGGTCTCAAACCGCTCAACAGGCATTGGTACAGTCAGGCGGCACTTACAATTGCAAAGGATTCAGGACTACTTGAAGCTGCCGTTGACAGTGGCTGTAAGGGCTTATTTGTGGGACTTGAGTCTCTATCCAACGAGAACCTGAACAAGGTGGGGAAGGGATTCTGCCTGTCGGAAAACTATCTTCGGGCGATAGAGACTCTCCACCGAGCTGGAATCGCTGTTGAAGCCGGAATTATCTTCGGTTTTGATGAAGATGGTCCAGAGGTTTTTGACCGGACGCTGGATTTTCTCAAAGCAAGCCGTATTGAGCTGGCACAGATCACCGTTCTCACGCCTTTGCCTGGAACCGTGTTATACAGTCAGATGGAGAAGGAAAGCCGTATTCTCACCAGAGACTGGAGCTACTATGATTTCTTTCATGTCGTCTTCCAGCCAAAGAAGATGACTCCAGAAGAACTTCAGGCCGGAACCGACGAAGTGGTGAGACGATTCTACAAAACGAAGGCGATACTGGAGCGGACAACCTCATCTCTCCACTCTCTTGGCCTTTTACAGACCTTTGGGACTATTCTTCCCTTGAATCTCGCGGCAAAGAGAAGGGTTGAGACCTGGGAGGCAAGGTCCACCAGCAAATCGGACGGACTTCACTGGCTCAGAAGCGCCGACAACTTCAGTTCGGAAAATGCACGAGGTTGTGAAAGACAGCAAAGCACGACTCAGGATGCCGGTATCACTCTTCGGGCGGTTCAAAAGATCATCACTGGCACTGAAGTGGGTGGGATAAATAGTCCGATACAAGGAGGGAGGGCTTAATTTGAGGTATAATCCCTGCAAAGAAGAGTAAATGGCACTGCCTGAATATCGGAGCGTTCCACTATCAAAGTATGTTGGTGAGGGAAAATGACCAAAATATCGTTTATATTGTTTTCCTTGGTACGGTAGTTTACACTAAAATGGTAATCAACGATAGGAGAAATAACCATGTTCATCAAAGGGAAAATCGATATCACATTACAAAAAACCGCCTACGCTCTGGAGAAATCATCTCCGGTAATATTGCCTTGACATTAAAGAAGAGCGTGAGAGCGAGAGGAGTGAGCATATCCCTGGTCGGAGAACAGAAAAGCACACGTGTTGGTGGCATGCCCGGTAGCAAGGATATATCAACAACCCCGCAGCGCATCCGTATCTACGACTTCAAGCAGGAGCTGGATACCGAAAAAGAATACAACCACGGTCAGGAATATCGCTTCGAGATAAAGATACCGGCGGATATTGTGAGCACAAAACCACAGATGCCGGAACTGGGAGGCAAACTGGGACAGGGGCTAAAGATCGCTCAAGCGGCTGCGGCGATGACGGGCGTAATCCCGCTTCAACAAACCAGGTGGTATCTGCTGGCTAAACTGGATGTTCCCGGGGGGATGGATATTAAGAAAACGGCAGACATAACGATCGGATAAACCGAGCTTCTTTATTTCTCGCGGTACGGGAAGCTCATAAGGCTGTGTAGTATGGCGCTAATTTAATTCGGGAGGTGTTTTGTGATTGCAGTTTATATCATTATCGGGGTTGTAGTGGTTATTCTTATACTATTCATTATGACCTATAACGGTCTGGTCAGGCGGCGCAATCAGGTGAGGAATGCCTGGGCGCAGATTGATGTCCAGCTAAAACGGCGCTTTGACCTCATTCCTAACCTGATGGAAACGGTTAAGGGGTACATGAAACACGAGCGGGCAACCCTGGAAGCAGTGACCAATGCCCGTAACCTTGCCCAGCAGGTAGCCTCGGCCGGGGTCGGTGAGCGAGCCAAGGCCGAGGGTGAACTGAGCTCAGCCCTCTCTCGCTTGCTTGCCGTGGTGGAAAACTATCCTGACCTGAAAGCCAATCAGAACTTCTTGGCGCTTCAGGAAGAGCTCACCTCGACCGAGAACAAGATAGGTTTTTCCCGTCAGTACTACAATGATTCAGTGTTGAGGTATAATAACCAGACGCAGATGTTTCCATCTAACATTGTGGCCGGTATGACCGGTTTTAAGGCCAGTGAATTCTTTGAGGTCACACTGGCAGCGGAGCGAGAGGCACCCAAAGTCAGTTTCACCTAGTCTGGGAGAACCAAAGCTATGTGGGAGCAGATCAGGTCCAATCAGATAAGGTCAGTAATACTGGTAATCGGCATGGGGGCTTTGTTAGTAGTGCTTGGCTATTTGCTGGGCTTGTACTTCTTCGATAGTGCTATCGGAGGCCTGGTTATAGCCCTGGTCATATGGGCGGTTATGAGTCTATTTGGCTACTTTCAAGGGGACAGCCTGTTGCTGGCTATGTCCCGTGCCAGAAAAATCTGCCGCGATGACCATCCTCGCCTGTATAATATAGTTGAGGAGATGAAGATTGCCTCCGGATTGGAGAATATGCCTGATATATACATCATCGATGACCCGTCGCTTAACGCTTTCGCCACGGGGCGGGACCCCAAACGGGCATCTGTTGCGATAACCTCAGGACTATTAGAGAAGCTTAACCGTGATGAGCTTCAGGGTGTGATTGCCCACGAGATATCTCATATCAGAAACCGGGACGTGCTCCTCATGGCTATGTGCAGTGTCCTGCTTGGTACCATCGTTATCCTGGCCTGGTACGGCTCTCGTTTCCTGTTCTTCGGCGGCATGACCGGGTCAAGAAGAAGTTCCGGGCGAGGGGGTGGTGGTATGGCTCAAATAATAGTTTTGATAGCGGCTCTGGTTTTCATGATACTGGCACCGATTATGGCTAGGCTCATTTATCTGGCAATCTCCCGGAAAAGGGAATACCTAGCTGATGCTTCAGCAGCCTTGTACACCCGTTATCCCGAAGGGCTCGCCTCAGCACTGGAAAAGCTAGGTGCCTCAACCGGGCAGCTAAAATCGGCTAACCAGGCCACGGCGCCCATGTATATTGTCACCCCCTTTCGTAAGGAAGGCATGAAAGCCAGCGACCTGTCCAGCACTCATCCGCCCGTCTCAGAGAGGATACGTATTCTCCGTGCCATGTCTGGTGCCTCTTTTGGAGATTATGACCGGGCATACCGCCAGGTTCACCAGGGTGGTAAAGGGATTATTCCAGTTGCTGCCGCCGGAACTGCTCCCATAGAAAAGGTGATACCCCAAGAAAAAGTAGAGAAACCTGATTAGAAATAACGTGCTCGCGAGACACATACAACAGACGTCTGAACTGTTTTACTCGCTAGTATAAGTCTTTACTGATCATTACGAATCAACTCTTTGTACGTCGCTAAGCCAGTTGCCAACATACTCCGCAACCTCTTCCCATCCTGGTTCTGAGACAACCCAGTGTGAATGGTGAGCGAACACCATATATGTCGATACGGCACGATATTTATCGGCTACTTTCCTGACGGCAGGATGTGGTGTTATTCTATCTTGTGCCCCAGCGATAACCAGTATTGGACAGCTGATTTTAGACTCGTTAACTCGTGAAGCTTTTCCGCGGTCAAAAAACCAATATCCGATTTCAGTCGCTGCCCGCCCAGATTCGTAGACAAATCTGGCGTAAAGATCCTTCTGTTCTTCAGGCGTAAAGAGCTGGAGCATTGAATAGGTCACCGCGCTAAAGGGCAACCTGAACGGCTTGCGCCAGAAACCCCATTGTCTTTGTGCACTCCAGAATGTCCTAATCACTGTAGGCCTCAGGATGTTAATACCCGCGGGCGTCGCAGGAGTAAGCAGTACAAGCGCCTCTGCCAGTCCACGGCTACCAAGAATCTGTGCCAGTAGGCCACCCATGGAATGCCCCATAAGTATGGGCCTTTCATCAAGCTTTTCAATCTCCTGTGCGAGATCTTGCGCGTAGTCCAATAGGCTGGTTGTTCCCAACTCGGGATTTGGGGGCGTCTTGAAGTCAACATCGTGGAAGCGTAGCGTAGGGGTCACACAGCTGTATCCCTTGGCCTCGAAATACGACCTGTACTTCTCCCAGTACCATCCACCTCCCATCATACCGTGTATCATCACTATTGTTCGAGCCACAGTGGTATCCTATAGCTGCTATGCAGAGAGATGCTTACTGCAATCCCATAATTGCAAACAGTCTATGCTTAGCATCAGTGACTGTCAAGCAGATACGTGACAACTTTGATTGATTTTGAGTTCAGTTCTAATCTCAAAAGCTTGAGACGCTATCAATTGAACGATTGTCCATTTTGTTGCCATATATAGACCGGTTGAAAAGGGATGACGAAAAAAAATTCTAATGATGAATAGCTTATTTTGTTGAGCCCGGGGCAAAGAGCTTCATTACACCTCGCATTAACATAAAAGGTTTGATATCTGACCCAACCTTGTCAATAGACCCCGCCATATATAAATCAAGATCTTCCGAATAATAAAGAAATGAACCAGTTGATCCCGAATGACCCCACAAGGGAGTTAGTCCCGACATTTTACTCATTAGTGGAGGCAACTTAAAGTACATCGTTCCGTATCCATATTGAATCGGAAATTCCAATTTGTGCCAATTATGCATCAATTGTAATGTATCCTTACTGATTATTTTCCCTTCATTTAGAGCTTTCAGGAAAAGGACCATTTCTTCTGACGTGGAAACAATATATGGCCAATAGGCACTATTCGAGCGTATATTTGTAATATTTCTGTCTTTATAGAATACATCCGCTGGAGAGGTAGGTATAGGAATCTGAGGTGTAGACCTCTCGATCACCCAGGTATGCGTGAGACCCAAAGGACGAAAGATAAAATCTTCGTAAACGATGTGAAGTGGTTGACCGGTTATGGACTCGATGATTTTTCCTAACAAGTCAAAATTGGTATCTGAATAGGACGCATCTGTGCCTGGCGGGAAATTCGGTTTCAACTTATCTCGCGCCCATTCGATAGTCTCATTATCCGTCCATATGCGTTCTGGTTCTTCCAGGAGCGTTTCAAAGATGCTTTTTCCTCCTTTCGGTTTTTTAGTATAGTAATCCGCAATGCCTGAAGTATGCGATAACAATTGTCTAATAGTAATTTCCTGGGAATAATCTTTCCCCTTATAAACATGAATGCCTTTAATAAGTCCTTCCGGAAGGTATCGTGATATTGGGTCATCTAAAGAGAGGGCTCCCTTCTCATATAGTTGCATGATTACCGTGGCGGTGTACAGCTTTAAGATACTGGCAATATAAATAGGAGTATCCTTGGTCATGGGCACTTGATCCTTTTGGTTTGCGATTCCGGCCGCACCCACCCAGAAGTAAGAGCCGTCACCCTTAGCCACAGCCAGAACACAGTTTCCCGCCGAATCTCCGCTCCCGACCTGTCCCGAAACGAGCTGCTCTAGCTTTGCGTTAGGAGCATCAGGAGATAGATTTGAACGATTTGAGCAGCTAACCAAGAGCAATCCGCAGACAACAGTCACAGCAACTAAAGCTACTATCAATACTATGATAATTCGTTTGGTCTGATAAACAATCATCACAATCTCCTAATTATGAGCTTCGCCGCATTATATCTAGAGTCCGGCGCTTTTGGAACTGTTTATATATATTAAAAACTCGAACATGCCATACCGGCTCCGATAATTATGATTGAGTTTTCATTTATGCCGTCCATTCTCCCGTCTCAATATCATCATAGTTCTTGAGGCTTCACCCGGCGCTGGAATATGAAATGAACTATAAATATAATCACCCAGAACACCATTGCTGCCAGGGCATTGATAAAAGCGATGCCGATGGAAACTGTAAAACCGACTGGCGCAAATAAACTGAATATTATGCCCCTTCTGATATACAAAGGGCTAAGTCTTTTACTAATCAGGCGGTGGTTACTCCCAGCATAAATCCGCAAAACAGTATGCATATACCCGGCGCAGGCCATAGCAGTAGCATAGATAATCCCCGATAATTGGAAAAGATGCAGACTGAGTACACTCGTTGAAAATGGGATAACTACGATGAAGAGCAGGAAAAGCAAGTTCAACCATATCAAATTCTGGTCATAACGGATGATTTCCCGGAAAAGTCGGACATGGGCGGACCAGTAAAGACCGATAACAACGAAGCTGAGTAAAACCGCTAGGTATTTGGGCCACAGCTCAATTAGCGCCGAACCTGAATTTACCACTGTCGTGTCTGCGGGTAGCCTTATATCGATAAGTAAAAGCAGTATAGCGATGGCAAAAACCCCATCGCTAAAGGCCAGTATACGTCCGAGTACCTTTTCATCGTCTCGCCCGCGTTCTTTCGAGCTTCTAGCCAGTTCTGACGCCATTTGACTTGTTTCCTTATATTTAGTTACTCTCTAATGACGGAGGAGGATTAAGGTCAAATGGCAAGGTTGCCGACACTGACGGATTATCCTTTTGCCACACCTTGAAAACATACTCGGGACCCACTGATAGAGCTTCAGGCGCCCCATCCTTACCCAGAGGTACAGTAATGTTCCATTGCCTATTGCTGACCTCAACATATATATCGGCAGGCCACCATTCTTCGGGTTGTCCGTTCACGTAAAGCTGTGTCTGAAGAAGTGTGCCTTCAGGCAGTTTGGAATACCCGGAGAAAAGGAGATATTCACCATTCATAATTTGAACATTGTTAGCTGTAACCTTTTCGCCAATGTCAGCGTTTTCCGAGATTTTTTCATTATCCTCTTCAACAGTTTTAACACACGCTTCAGCGAAGGATATTGTAAATATTGACATTATAACAGCCACGATAATCAGCCACTTTTTCATCTTAGATCCTTTAATTCTCTAATGGCTCACTATAGGATTGAAAATCAGAGTATCCTCAGCAGAAAAGGAAAACTCCGGCCCCAATTCCAGAAATACCGCCATGGTGGTGTCTTCTAATGTGCCTATAAGTTTCTTCTGGCTGACTGGATTGTGCAGGTTCTCGAGTTTCCATACGTACCTCCTCATATATCATTTATTCCGTTATTGACTCATTCACTGACATAGCTTGTTCGCTACGTTTGGGTGCTTCTGTCTCCTCTTATTGCCCAGTAGATCAAGCAAGTCTCCCACTACCGAATCCCCAGTGAGTTCATGTTTCAATCCATGCTCACGATTAATCTGGTAGATATTACCCTTACCGGTTCTTTGCCGGGTTATATAGCCTTCCTTTTCCAAATCTATAAGAACTCTATGGACCGTCCTTTCTGTAGCCTTAATAGTATAGGCCATCTCCCGCGCTGTGCACTGAGGATGTTGAGAAATATACAGGAGTATCAATCCGTGGTTAGTAATGAAGTTCCAATCCTTCATTTCCTTCATGAAAAGCTCCCTTCAAAATCAGTTGACAAATTCTAACCATATTGTATAATAGATACGACATAAGTGTCAATACATAAAAGTCGTATATCACGAGGATGATACGGTGAAAGGCTAAGGGGTAATCATGATTTGTGAAAGGAGACCTTGAATATAAAATGGAAATGAGTAACAAAACAGAGGGCATAATTGCTATCTTGGCAGCTTTCTTCGTGTTGCTTTCAGCAATGTTTGACCCAAGAATTTCTGCGGGATTGGCTGTCGTTTTTCTTGTGGTATTGGCTGCATATAAACTGTATCGAAGTAGAAGGAAAAGGGACTAATAGTAATGGAAAAGAGGGTGGGGACCACTGTTGCTATATTTAGTGCATAACAGGAAAATGTATCGAGATCATTTGTAGCTACGCGACAAGGAAAGAAAATGACTTTGGGATTATATATGCTATGCTATTGGAGCGCATATGTTGTTGTGACATTGTTGGGAATAGGACACACTATTTTTAACTGGAAAGTACTAAAAATAGAAACCAAGAAAACTGAAGTAGCCACTATATATGATATTGTTCCATATGCTAAAACCGTCCCATTTCATCCGCTTTATAACATTATCGTTTGGCCTATCTTCACATATATCTATTTGTTAGAAGTAAGTCCAGTGAATGTATGGGGAGAAGCATTTATTTTAGGTGCAAGTTGGGCATTAATTAGCATAGTATTCGATTTGTTTGGTTGGGTGATTATTAAACATCCGTGGAGGATGACTTTTAAAGAAATGTATGTGGATTACCAACCTTGGATAACATTTATTTATATCTCCATTTTTTTGAGTCCATTTGTTGCAGTATTATTCATTTGAGAGTGATTTCCAGATTATGAGAGAGACTGGAAATGATTGAAGTTCAGAATTTAGGCAAGAAGTTCAGAGAGAGAATGGTACTAAATGATGTCAACCTACAGGTGAAGGAAG
>Ga0209636_10001106_pt1 | contig 27101 bp, 23 predicted proteins | sample DeeMarSWOR152_54_FD_187464 | JGI IMG/M metagenome (GOLD analysis project Ga0209636, IMG submission 187464) | Marine sediment microbial communities from White Oak River estuary, North Carolina - WOR-1-52-54 (SPAdes) (version 2) | ecosystem: Environmental > Aquatic > Marine > Intertidal zone >...
TGAATTGTAAAACGGACCGATTTCCGCCATTTCTTGAGGTGTTGTCTTATTCCTGAATATATCTGGTGGCGATCCATCAGGGTTTTGCTCATCGTATTCAAACCATACCTCGCAGCTTGTTGCTCCGCTCATTCGCTCTAAATAACCGTGAATAACAGCCGAATTATGTGTTTTCTCGGTGACTCCTTTGGTTTTCACTACCGGAAGACCCGGTATAAACGTCATCTCTAACCCTTGATACCATTCACTCCTAGCCCGCAGTAGCAATTCTCCCACCGCTCTAAAATAATATTTCTGAGTACGATCAAGATTATCAAGTTCAAGATAGAACTGGGCAAAACTCTTCGTTATATTTATATATACATCAGGTTTAACTTTATTTTCATAACTCTCCCAACCTGAATGAGATTCGTCATCCCATACAATAAAAAGATTCCAATCAGAAACATTTTTAGTAAGTAAACTACCTCTAAGTTTAACCGATGTTCCATCATCTGGGCCTATATGTTCCCAACCAGTAGTTCTAACCCATGTTGGCATCACACAGCCAGATAACAGGGATATTACAATAATTACAGATATTATTGCTGGTAGTATTAGTTTCTTTTTTTCCATATTATTTTTCACCTTTTTGTTGATTTCATCGGAAAAATTATATCATTACGTTTATATAACGTACATGGAGGTTTATTTTGCCTATTATAAAAGCGTTATGGAAAAAAAGGCTTTGCATATTTATTACTGTTTTTTTAGGCAAATACCATTTTTGCACAAAAATTATTTTTCGAGGAGATTAACTCTTTCTATATAACCTGTTTCACCGGTTATTATTTTTACTTTTACTATTGTTTCATCAGTAAAAATATCACCTATATCATCTGTCACTTTAAGTCTGATAGTGTAAGTTCCAACTCTTTTCCAAGAATAAGTTACAGACGCCCCTTCACCGTCATCATAATCTCCATCATTATCTAAATCCCATTCATAGGTGTATACTTCTGTTCCACCGCCTGCTATGCCAGTTAATGTTAAGTCTCTCCACGGTTTCACCTTATATCCGTTACCAGCAGATGCAACTAATGGATTTCCAACAACTGGATTCATCCGAGGATGCCGATCTTCAGCATACCCATCATGGTTTCTTTTCTCTAGTAGATACGATGTATCACCTATACCATCGCCATCGTTATCCTCTCCCATGTAATCATCCCAGTAGTTACCCATCCATATGTTTATATTATTATCATTATCATGAGCATTATAACGTGGGTTGTCAATAAAGTTGTTATTATAAAAGACATTATTATCTCCCCACCCGAAGTTATTTAGACCATGTTCCAAGTTGCCTCTGATATCATTGCAATATATTTTGTTATTATAATTTTCCGATGTGAAATATATGCCACCCCATCTACCATTTCCTGTAATTATGTTTTCATATATATCGTTGTAACATGCTCCACCTAATATAATACCAGATTTCACGTTATCTTTAACAATATTATTATGAATTTTATTATAATTAGATCTTATTTCAAGACCAAAACCACTATAATAATTATCCCCTTTAATGGTAAATCCAGTTAGTGTAATGTGACCGCAGGTGACACGGATTATTGCTTCAGTTCTTGTATTATCCAGCCCGTGAATAATGGTAGTCTCTTTATTTTCACCAATTATGTTTAATGATGATTTATTCACCAATAGACACACCCAAGAAGTGTGTGGGAACTCGCCACCGACATTAGTAGGTATTTCTTTATAAACTCCACTGAAAACAAATATAGCATCATCTTTATTTGCTGCATCAATACCATCTTGGATATATTGGAATGGATGCTCATAAGAACCATCACCACCTGGTCCAGCGTCATCATCGACATAGATATCAGCCATGGGAATAGCATATCCTGAGAGTTCGTCCTGTCCTTGGTCCTGAGGTACATCATAAGCATTTACGGATAGTATGGAAGTTGTCAGTAACCATCCTATTAAGATGATTGATACAATTATTTTCTTCATATTTTATCACATCTTTTAATTTTTCATTCTCCAAATATTCTTGATAAATCCTTTTTTATAAATCTGTATCTGTGTGGAGGCCCACGAGTCCAATATATACAAAGACTCTTCGGCTGGATAATCCACGCAAAATTTGTCATCGAAGGATATTTTTCGTCAGAGATTCGGCAAATATCAGCAGAATCTCTCTTATCTTTATCCCAACCACCCTTGTAATCTCTAACAATGCTTTTACAAACATCAATTGTAATATTTCCATAATTTTCTTCAAGAAGTTCTCTTGCTCTATCGGCTCTAATATATGATGGTAAATTCTCATTTCGGAAAACTGAACCTGTTAAATTCGGATCTAGCCATTGATGATGATTCGCACTCCATAAAATCCCTTCTTTAGTGCCTGTTATGTCAGTTGAGTTTCCAAAAACCGTTATAATATGGTTATGTGTCTGCTCAATCACCAGTATACCCCCCTCTTTGTCACACCAGACTGACATTGAATTATCAAAGTGATGCGGAAATTCTCTGTATGTACCAGAGGCTCGTTCTGTATTTTTCCATAAATTTGCTACTTCCGATACATTTTTACATGTCATCATAGTAAGCCGTTCTAACATAAAGGTTGATACCCCTTGCCCCTCGTCAATATATCTGCTTTCGTTTTTAGTTAATATAAGACCCGTTCCTCCAAATCCTAATCCTTCTTCATTCATAAGCGGAAATTCCCATAGAACTGGTATTCCAAGGTATACATATTTATAACATAATGTATTTATTTTTACAACTTTAGGTCTTAGAGTAATAAGAGGTCTCAAAATACGCTCACTAATTCTGCTAATCTCACCGGTTTTCGTGTCAATATTTTGAGTTAAAAATGTTTCATTATTCTTAGTGGCTTTCCCTGAAGATAGTGTAACAGTACATTGATTACTAAGACATCTACCAAAAATATTGGACAAAGTCATTTGTAAATATACTAATCTTTCTAGTTTTATATTGCAACCAGCTGACAAACCTTTAAGCTCTTTTAACAAAAAGGGGCAATAATACTCCATATCATTTATTTGATCTTGTATTTCTTTTTCACTAATTTTACAATTTTTTATAAACCTTGCTAAGAAATTAATAATTTTATATTGTAAATGATTTTGTCTTCCTACTCTCAGCCCATAATCATAATGAGAGGGAGCTTCGATGTAGATAACTGATTCATCAAATTTATCTCTAAGAAATGTTTTTGTTTTTCCCACACCGATTGCTCTACCATCTGTTGCAGGTACGCTAACTAAGCCTAGAAAGAGAAGAGTTGTAAGGAGTGCCATTCCTTTTTTTGTTAATATTTTCATTTTAACGCCAGTCTATTTCTATTTTATATTGTTAATTTTAATAAACTAAAAACCTTTTATTAAAAAATTGGACAAAACAGAAAAATATATAAGAGAGTTTTAATAATGTACAATATAATGGTAAAAATCGATCTAAAAGACAGGAAAATACTCTATCATCTAGATCTTGATTCAAGACAACCCCTGTCAAAAATAGGAAAAAAAGTCGGGCTTCCAAAAAATGTTGTATCCTATAGATTGAATCGACTAAAAGAATTAGGTGTAATAAAAAATTTTTATACTAATATTGATCTACATAAACTTGGATATAATATCCTACGATTTTACTTCACATATCAATATGCAACACCAGAAATTAAAGAAGAAATAATTAATTATTTTAAAAAATGTAAATACGCTGGTGTCATTCATTCTGTTGAAGGGAGTTACGATCTTGTAGTATATATGTATATCAAGAATTTGAATGAATTTTACTCTTATTGGGAAGAGACGCTAACTAAATATAGAGATTATTTTTCAACTCAAATATTGTCACTTTATTATTTAGAAAATATGTTTAATCATGCTTTTTTATTAGAAGAAAAAACTGAGAGAAAAAGAGTTGATGTATTTGAAGGTAAAACAATAGCAAATATTGATGAACTTGATATAAAAATACTTGAATTTCTTGCAACAAATGCAAGAATTCCTGCGGCAGAAATTGCAAAAAAGCTCAATGTTACAACGGTAACAATTACAAATAGAATTAAAAAATTAGTTGATCAGGAAGTAATTCAATGGTTTAGAACCCAAATAGATATTTCAAAACTTGGTTATAGATGGTATAAAGTTGATATTGTTCTAAAGGATCATAAAAAATTGTATCATATCATTGATTATCTAAAAAACAACCCGAATTTTATTGGAGTAGATAGAACAATAGGTTATGTTGATTTAGAACTAGAATTTGCATTAAAGAGCATAAATGAAATTCATAAAATCATGGAAGATCTCTCAGTTAAATTTCCAAATACTATACGTAACTACAAATATGTTTACGTTATTGAAACTCATAGATATGAGTACTTAAAAATTTAGAATTATTATAAAGTAAAAGTCCAAATCATTTTTTACGTGGTGTATTCCAATAAGGGCTTTTACATTTTGGACAAACTTTTGGAGTATCTTTACTTCGAGTAACCCAGGTATGCCCACATCGCTCACATTTACATTTTTTTACTGTGATTTCTTTGATGCCCATTAGAATTGAAATAATATTTGATTATTTAAAATTACCTATGATATTATACTAAAGGTAAAGTTTATATACTCTTGGTATATATCTATAATAATATATTACAGGTAAGTTGTTAAGATGGGGGATAAATTTCAAGAAAATATAAAGAATGTAGATAAGAAAGTGTCATATTCTCAGGACTGGTTTGCATATAATCAAGCACAAACTCAAGAGAAAATACTTCTTTTGGAGTTTCTACATGATCTTACAAGTCAAGTTCCAAAAAAACATCTAACACGTAGAGGAAGACCTGGTATTGACATTGGTGATATGATTTTTTGCTGTTGTCTTAAGATTTATCTAGATTTTAGTAGTCGAAGGTCTGAGGGGGATGTTCAGCTTGCTTATGATCTTGGATATATCGATAACATTCCACATTTCAATACAATTCTTAATTATTTGAATAAACCTGAACTGAAAACTTATCTTACTCAATTAATTCATTTATCGGCTCTTCCATTGAAGGATTATGAAAAAACGTTTACTGTTGATGCAACAGGTTTTAGTACAAGTATGCATGGTCGTTGGCTTAACATTCGTGCCTGTAGTAAGATGGAAGTTGTCAACATTAGAAAATATATGAAATGTCATATTATGAGTGGTGCAAAAACCAACATTATTACTCATGTTGAAATAACAGATCACAAGGTGCATGATACTGTTATGTTTCCTGATCTTGTTAATACAACAGGTGAACTTTTTGACATGCAAAAAGTGTGTGCCGATAAGGGATATATGAGCCGTAAGAATTTTGGTATTGTTGCACGTCAAGGTGCAGTACCGTTTATCCCATTTAAGAGTACAAGTATCAGTCGTTCAGGAGGTGTACCTATGTGGCATCGTATGTATCGTTTATTTCAGGATAACTACGAAGAATTTAAACGACATTATCATGCAAGAAGTAATGTTGAAAGCACATTTTCTGCAATTAAAAGAAAGTTCGGTGATTATCTACGTTGTAAAAACCCTGTTGCTTGTACGAATGAAATATTATGCAAATGTCTTGTACATAATTTAACTTGCCTTATCCAAGAAATGTTTACACTTGGCATCAAGGTCGAGTTTGAAGAAAATGCTGAACGGATTTTTTGTGCAGAACATAAAGTAGGTTGAATATTTGTGCAAAGCCGGAAAAAAATTTTACAGCGAATAGATAAACAACGACCAAGACATTCTCTTTTTTTTCTTTCTAACCTCTGTTTTGCGCGGATTATATAAAAGAAAAAAACATTAGCAACTATACTTAGAGGGAGAAACAATGAATATAAAAATACTTAGCGTTTTTATTTGTATGCTGATGATAACTGCTGTGTTACCAGCAGCAAATTCTATGAATAAAACCGATAATAATCAGCAATACGTTAAACCTATCATCGATACAGAATGTGGATGTCAAACGCATAATGACATTACTGATAAAGAGAGACAAGATGTGTTTCCTAGTTATCCCACAATGAGAACCCAGCTTGTTAACCTAGCTCCAGATCAAGTTACACCAAAACCACAGCTTATGAGTACACCTGATGAATTTAATTGGAGAGACTACGATGAACAGGATTGGACCACTCCTGCAAAAAAACAGTTATGCGGTGATTGTTGGGATTTCGCTGCCATTGGCGTTCTTGAAAGCATCATTAATATCAGAGAAGGATGCGCGAAACTAAACCCCGACCTTTCTGAACAATACGTGCTTTCATGTCTACCTAAAGCAGGAAGCTGTCATGGGGGAAGTCCCTCTAAAGCCTTGAGACTTCTCATGGAAAACACATCTGAAGGAAACTATCATAACGGTGCTATCCCTGAATTATGTTTTCCTTACCAAGGCGACTCTATAGTTCCCTGTTCTAATAAATGTCCAAACTGGGTAGATACGCTTACACCCCTTCTAGATTGTGGAGGCTGGAGGACAGATGGTTCAGCTGAGGATAGAGAAGCAATGAAAACCCAGATTATGCAGACCGGTCCTATTGCTGCAGGTGTTAAAGCTACAAATTTATTCAAATTCTGGGGTACGATACAGCATAATCCTGACAAATATTTTCCATATATCAAACCAGTTATTGGCGTCAACCATATCATCATGATTGTAGGATGGAAGGATTCTCCATCCATACCTAAAGGTGGCTATTGGATCTGTAAAAACAGCTGGGGTACAGACTGGGGATATGAAGGATTTTTTAACATTGAATACAACGCCCTCAATATAGACAAATCGATGATAGCATGGGCCGACTATGATCCTGAAAGTGTTGACTGGGCACCTATCGCCGATGCAGGTGGTTTATACTTTGGCGATATTGAAGAAGAAATACAATTTGATGCAAGCAATAGTTTCGATGCTGAAAACGAAATCATCTCATACTATTGGGACTTTGGAGATGGAACAAACGATACCGGAGTTACTGTCACCCATGCATACACGCAACAAGGCATCTACCCAGTAACGCTGATAATCACAGACAACGGAGGCAACACTGCAACTGATACCACCTGGGCAGGAATAGAACAATCTATCGACCCACCAAATAACCCAATTATAAATGGTCCGATACGTGTGGCTGCAGGAATAGAATATGAATACACATTTACAACAACAGACCCCAATGGGGACGATGTATACTATTACATCGAATGGGGAGAATATTCTAGTGTTGGAGAATGGATAGGCCCATATAATTCAGGAGAACAGATAGTGTTAACACATACGTGGAACAACAAAGGAATATATACCGTTAGAGCAAAGGCCAAAGACATATACAACCAAGAAAGCGACTGGGGATATCTTAAGGTCACCATGCCGAGAAATCAAAACATTCAGATTAATCCACAAAGCAAGCCATCATCAAATCAACAGAGTAGTTCTCTGCAATCTTCAGGCACTCCAGCAACCCACATCTTTCAAATGGGATCCAAACTGTCCTTAAAACTATAAAATACTCTTTTTTTCTATTTCTTGTTGTGTGGGTTTTATAAAAGAAAAAAACCACATGATTATTTAAACAGCATTATTTGGATCTCGTTTTTTTCCTTTTTCGATACCCTGCCCAAGACTCTATTGCAACCCAAGAAATTAAATAATAAAACATCCAAATCCGAAATATTGCATAAATATCAGAGGAGTCAAGAGAATAATTATTCACCAATGCTAAAATTACTTGAATACCAATTAAGATTACAGAAATTACCATTGCTGTTAAAGCGTTTTTTCCATGCTCTTCTTCAGTTAATACATCCTTTAATCTCTGACTATATTTCCAGACATATACAAAACCACAAATTCCTAGGAATAAAAGATAGAATCCTATCAATAATCCAATTTGTTCAGGAATTGTTAAATAATCATAAACTGGAAGTAATAAGTAGAAGATACCTACAAACGAAATTGTTAAAAATATTGGAAAAACACCAAATAATAACTTCATCGTTTTCTTCTTTTGATTTTCCATCCCATCACACCAATGGTAAGAATCAACTGTTTTGTTTTAATCTTTGTTGTGTTGGTTTTATAAAAGAAAAAAACATTAGTTATTTTAATTAAGGAAGGAAAACATTGTTTGAAATTGAGATAAGGAAATTCAAGGATATTGACTTAGAAGGAGGAACAATAATTGAAGGGTTTCCAAGTGTTGGCCTTGTTAGCACAATTGTAGCTACTTATCTTATAGATTTTCTTAAACTTGATCAAATTTGTGCTTTAGATTCCGATGCATTTCCTCCAACATCTATGATTTATGCATCGAAACCTAAATTTCCAGCTCGTATCTATGCTAGTAGCGAGTATAAAATAGGAGTTTTTTTATCTGAATTCACACCCCCCCCACCACTATATAGACCGATTGCGAGAAAATTATTAGAGTGGTGTAAGAAACAAAAATGTAAAAGAATCATTTCTACAGAAGGGTTACCATCTAAGAAAAAATTCAAAGAAGAAACTGATAAATATAAATTTAAAACGAGGGTTTTTGGGATTGGAAGCACAGATAGAGTACGTAGAGAACTCACACGTGCTAAGATAGAACAGTTGCATGTGGGGATGATCTATGGTCTTGCAGGTGTTCTTTTAAACGAAGGACGTTGGGAAAACTTTGATATTATTACTATTTTAGCAGAGGCTCATTCTGATATACCAGATGCCTATGCAGCAGCAAAAATTCTTGAAACACTTGATTTACTAATACCTAATCTAAATATAGAAATTAGTCCTTTGTATCAGGAGTCTAAAAGGTTTGAGGAGCAACTCAAACTTTTAAGGGAGCAGGTGAAATCTCCAGAGTCTGAATTTCAACATAGAATTATGTATTACTAGGATTTCATAGCTGATGAAATTATAATTCTTTTTTTGTGTGGGGTTTTATAAAAGAAAAAAACATTTAAGATAATTTTATATATTACTATGAATAATACATTAATGATTGGGCATGATAAGTAAAAAAATGCAGGTTACACCCATTGTTTTATTACTTTTTGCTATATCTATAACACCCGTTACAAATAGTAGAATAATAGATATAAAAAGCACAAATCCTTTTTTAAAAGATGAATCTGAGACACCAGCTATTTACATTAAAGCTTCTTCTCCATATGATTACGGTTGGAAAGCAGGAAAACAAAATCGTATATTATATACATTGCGTGATCTTTTATCTCGTTTTACAAAAAGGGGCAAGGTTGATGAAAAATATGTTGAAAATCAAATAGAAGCCATGGAACGAGACGTTGTGTACAAAGAATACAACACAACGGATTACAATATCACGATATATAACGTGACAACGGACGATGGATTTTGGATCAAACTGATACGTTATTGTAGCCTTGAGGGAAGAGAAACGCCGATATTGATGATACCAGGAATGTTTGAGAATCATCTACTTTTTGATTATAATGAAGAAAGATCTTTAGCCCGATATCTAGCTAATCAAAGTTGGGATGTGTGGATACTCGATCTAAGGACCCATGACGCAGATGGTGATCCACATTCGTCATGGAAAAACGAGGAGTACATGAATAAATGCTGGGATCTTGACAAGACATACCTCGACAAGGATGTGGTCACAGCCGTTGAATTCATACAGGACAAGACCAAGAAGGAAGATGGGGCTAAGAAAATAGTCTTTATTGGTCATAGCATGGGAGGGCTTCTGGCCTATGCTTATGCTGAATTGAAAGACCAAGCAGATCTTGCAGGGATGATAACGATCGGATCGCCAGGAAAAGCTTCTGAGTTGAAATGGGAGTTTAAAATCCTACAGTTGTACCTAGGTTTTACGTGGCATGGTCATGTGTATATTTCTTCCCTGGCGCCCTATAACCTTGATCCAAACAATCTACGATTTATAAGAAAGATAGTCAGGGCAAAATTTTTCTATAAGGCTGCTACTGGTCCAGAAATACAAGATACCTACATAGCTTTATTAGATGATGAACCTGCAGGAGCTGTAATCGACATGGTATACGGCCTTGACGAAGATTGGAAATCTGGGCACTGGTGGGATCCCCAAACTGGTTATGATTACACATTAAACCTGTACAAAATAAACACGCCATTTATGGCTATTGCAGGTGACGAAGATACATTGGCAAAGCCAGGAGACATTCGAGCAGCTTATGAAAATGTGAGCAGTGATGATAAGACAATTAAAAATTATACTGATTATGGCCATGTAGATTTGTTACTCGGTGATAATGCACGTATAGATGTGTTTCCAGATATAGCTGAGTGGTTAGCCGCTAGATATAAATAAAGATGGCGGCTAATACTTTTTCAGACATATTTATCCATTAGAGTAACAGCTTTTTGTTAAATTTCTGTGGTCTTATTGGGAAACATCAAATTTTTTCGCATCCAACAACAGTTATAGATAGCATATCACACAATAGCCCATTGCTCGACACTTTCTATAAAAAACTATTTTTAAAACAAAATCTTTAAAAATTAAAGGTGAGATATATAAATAATGCTTATTAGTAAATCCGATTTAAAATACTTCGTCCGTACATTTGTAACTACTCCGCGTCTCAGAATGTGGGAACTTCTAAATCCAGTTAGATCAGGAGAGTTAGTATTTACCATGTTTATGCCCTCTTTAAAATCTAAAGCGGCGGCTAGGGTAATTACGAATAACATAAGGAGAGTTTTTGCAGCAATGGGCTCATCTATATCTTTTGGGCCAGATGCCGTTACTATAGCGGTCACTAATAAATGCCCTTGTAATTGCCCACATTGTAGTGCATATGGTAGGGAAGGGGAAAACCTAAGTAGTAAAGATATAAAAAGAGTAATAGATGAACTTTTAAGTTTAGGAACTTATAATATTACTTTTACAGGGGGAGAACCTCTTATAAGAGATGATTTACCAGAACTTATAGAATATGTAGATAAAAAAAAGGCAATGGCGTTAATATTTACAACTGGTTTTTTTTCAGATGAAAATCTAATAACGGAATTAAAGAAAAAGGGTTTATTTGGAATGTTTGTAAGTTTAGACGCAGGATCAAAGGATAAACATGATACACTTAGAAGATGCAAAGTATTTGATAAGGCAATTGAGACCATTAACATAGCTAAAAAAGTGGGCTTACTTATAGGTATATCTACTTATGGTTCCCATGAAAATCTAAGAAATAAAGAGCTACTAGAGATTATTGAACTAAGTAAAAGATTAGACGTTCACGAGGTTGTAATATTTGATTCTGTACCTACTGGAAAAGCAATTGAAAAAGAAGATATGATGCTTACAGAAGATGAGCATGAGTATCTGATTAATATTCATAGAGAATTTGCCTATAAACTTGATTATCCTAAAATTACTACCATGAGTCTTGTCAACAATGTTTATTATGCTGGTTGCTTTGCTGGTTCAGGTCAGATTCATATTACCCATTCTGGTGAGGTAACACCATGTGATTTTACCCCTTTAACATTTGGAAATGTTAAAGATATGTCTATTAAAGAAATATGGCAAAAGATTAGAGGACATCCTGCCTATAGGCTTTGGAAGCCGAAATGCAGGATGCAAACAAAAGAGTTTAGAGAGAAATACATAAATAAAATTCCTAAAGGATCAGTTTTACCATACCCTATAGAAAAATTAGAATAATTAGATATTGGATCTACGTTCTCTTCTATTTATAAGTTTACCTAAAAATTTTTCATTTGAAAGCACTTATAAAATCTATATAATTTCGTTTCTTTTTTACAATTTTAACTTGCCTAAATCCTGCTTCTCTAAGCAAATATGGTAGTCTACCATTAATATTATCCTTCATACTCTTCATTATATAACCAAAAGGTTTCAGAAAGATTTTTTTAGTTAAATTAGTCGGCTTACCTATATCAACTAACAAAAAGTGTCCTCTCGGCTTCAAAGCTCTATACACCTCGCTAAACCCCTTCTTCTTTTCCTCTGATGATAGATGATGGGTTACCATACTGCACGTAATAACATCAAAGAAATCATCTTCATAAGGAATTTTTTCAATTGAACCGATTTTGAGATCAATATCCTCCTTTGCTATCTTTTTTTTAGAAAGTTTTAATATTTTACTAGAAACATCAATCCCGGCAACATATCCCTTATCTTTAACCCGTCTCTTTTCGTAAATAACCAAAGTGCCTGTTCCGCAACCAATATCAAGAACTTTATATCCTTCCTTGATACTTGCTAGCTCTACGATTGATTCGTAATATTCTTCTCCCATTCCATAGAAAACTTCTTCCAAGCTAAAGGAGAAAAAAATTCTATCTGCAGTGTTAGCAATTTTTTCGATTGGTTCATGAGTGCTTAGAGATATTATCATACTAAATTCCTTATCTTTTAAATTTCCTATGATATTGTAGGACATATGGCGGATGTATAAATGTTAAATTTGGAGATTTACTACTTGAAATTTTTAGCCAGAAATCCTACAATAACCTTAAATTATCCCACAAATACCTTCTAATAATCCTCCATTTGTATTCCCTGCTATCCAACCATCCAAGAATAGTTCCCATCAACATCTCAGTAAATTTTTCATCTTTACTTGAAATTCTTATAAATTTTTCAAATTTTTTTCTCCAGAAATATTTTAAGAAAAAATTTACTTTTATATCCATTCCAAAATCCTTCTCCCATTCTGACTGATACTCTGATAGAAACGCCTCTGATGTATCACCAACATCCAAAGCTTCTGTAATAACTCTCGCAGCGATCTGTCCTGACGACATTGCAAAGTAAATCCCTTCTCCAGTAAAAGGATTTACAAATCCTCCTGCATCTCCACAAAGGATAACCCGATTATCATAAGTTTTTTTAAGTGGGGAAGTCGGCAGAAAGCTTGCCTTACATTTTTCAATTTTAAGATTAGAAGGTATTTTTTTATCATCTTTAAGTAATTTGATGTATTGTTTGAAAATATCGGCTAAATCTCTTAACTTTAAATTATCTCTAAATATTTCTCCACCTAAGCCGATATTGAGATGTTCTCTTTTTGGGAAAATCCATCCATAACCCGATAATCCACCACGTCCAAAATAAATATGGGAAAATTTCTTTTCTGTAAAAAACTCATTTATGATTTCTTCACCTATTTTAAACTCTTGGACAATACATGTAAGAATTTGATCGGGTCTTCGGTTTAATCTTATACTCCTTCCGATTTTGCTCCAGGTACCATCTGCACCTATGACAATTTGAGATTTTATTGTATCTCCAGATTTCAAATCAATCTCAACTTTATTTTTAGAGATTTTAAGGTCTTTAACAGGGTTTTCATCTATAAAATTACAGCCCGCATCAATTGCCAGATTAAGAAGCCCGAAATCAAATTTTTTTCTAAGAACTGTAGAACCAGAAGATTCAGGTCTCTCAAATTTTGATTCATACTTTAAAGATGGTGAATGGGCAATGCCACCAAATGAATAAGATTCAATCAAATTCTTGTCTTTTACATATCTGAATCTATCCAGAACTCTAGGTGTTAATCCACCGCCACAAGCTTTATCCCGAGGAAATTTGGATTTATCTACTAAAAGTACTTTAATACCATTCTCTGCTAGAAATTTTGCAGCTGTTGACCCTGCTGGGCCGGCACCAACAGCAACAACTTCATATTTCATTATCCCTCATATCACATTATCCTTTTATCCTTTTAATTCCCTTTTCTATCGCTGTTCCGACTAAAAGGACTAAAAGAGCAAATCCAAAAGAAAAAACTGCTCCACCACCAAATATCGGACCAATACTCGGAATATATCCTGAAAGTATCGCGGTTCCCATCCCAGTCGCTACAGATGTTATAGCTGCATTTTTAGTTATATAGGGCTTTCCTGTACTGGAAATGTGGCCTAACTTTCCACCCTCTTTCCACCATGCACTAGCTAAAATAACGGGAGCGATAGATGCGCCCACTGCAAAGGCCCACATTAATCCAAAGAAAACAGATGTAAGATGTAAAGCAAGAAACACTCCAAAGATACCACAGATTATTAATAAAATCCTTGAAAGTCTAATCAAATGAACTTCTGAGAGTCCTGGTTTAAACATACGTATCCAGTCATTTAATAGGTTATTAGCAGCTCCAAAAAGAAAAGAAGCCCCTGTAGACATTACAGTTGCTAATATGAAAATAAATAATGCTGCCAATAACCATTCACCTCCAACATACTCTCCAAACCACATGATTACAAAATCAGGAGTGGACAATTCTCTCACTAAAGGTATAGTTGCTAGCCCTATTAAAGTTATTAGAAGTGTGAATATTAGAACTTGCACACCTGAAAAGACAGGGCCATAAACAGCTGCCTTTTTGTTCTTTGCAGACGCTATTTTTTGATAGCTTACTTGAAGACCAAAATGCACAAATAAACCAGCTATCCATATATTGAGCACTGTAAGTGGGCTAAGTCCTTCCCAAAAGTTCGTGTACACAGGATCTACATTATGAATCGCGTTTACAAGACCGCTAATACCTCCATGGATAGTTAGACTAAAGTAAACAAGTGGAATGAGAAGGATCCATATACTTATCATCATTATTACATCATTGTAAGAAATTGCTAATTGTCCCCCTATGCTGCAGTAAATGATCATCACCAATACTGTTAGGATGACAATAATGAAAACAGGTATACCCGCTATGTATTCTAGAACCGTAGCAAATCCTAATGTGATTAGCCCTACAGCAATTAAACCTAGTAGAGCCAGATTAGCTGATACAAGAGCACGAAGAACCTTAGAGGGTAATAATGTATGTAACCATGAAGGCAGCGTTAGTTCTTTTGATCGACTCCATATAGGTCCAAGTATTATACCAGTAAGCGCTATTCCAACTGCCCCAGCAAATACAAAGTTTATAGCTACGATACCAACTTCCCAGGAGAAACCTACATGTCCTATTACATCACCAGGTCCTAATAAAGTTGCTGCAAAAGCTAAACCTATTACCCACATAGGTAATCTTTTCCCGGCAAGGAATAGGTCATATACACTCTTTGAAGCTATTTTTTTATACTTGATAGCAACAATTATTAGTATAGCGAAATACATTATGGCTAGACCAATAATTATATATGGCAACATAATTTTATTTCCCCCTTTCTATTTATTCTGTTTGCAATTTCCCTTCATAAGATATACAAAGATGGATATATATGGATGGAAATCTGATTTATTATTATCGCCAAGCATATAAATATTTCGAATAAACTCACGTAAATATGGTTTCTTTTTCCTCTCTCAGGTGATTGATCCTTAATTAATAATGTGCTAGCTGCTCCACAACATATACCAATCACTATCACGATTAAGAGGGTGATATAGCTTAAACCGGCTAAATACACGAAGGAGCTGAAAATTATAGTTGAAATGCCTATAGCGATAATAACTATTTTAGAGACTTTTTCTGGCCCAAAAATTACAGATAATGAATGAAAATTAACCCTTTTATCAGCTTCATAATCTTCGAGTGACTCTGAGCCTGTATGAGCAAGGTCGGCGAAATACATTGCAGCAGCGAACATAAACGCTAGCCAGTTTAATTCAGAAAATGCTGACCACGAAGCCAATGCAGCAATAGCGGGGGCAAGGGGCATGATTAAATCGTTATATTTAAATCGTTTCTTTGATGAATCTCGGATAAATAAAAGTGTGATTAGTATTAACATAACGACAAAAGATGTTTTGGTAAGGAACACCCAAATAATGATTAAGGAAATTGACCACATAATTATTGAGTATGCTAATGCGCCAGTAGGGATAATTTTCCCTGAAGGTATTGGTCTATCTGGATATCTAATTTTATCCAGCTCTTGATCGTAAAAGTCATTAAAAGAAACCGCACCTGTGAGAAAAAAGTAAATTGCCACGTAGAAGGGTAAAATCTTCTCAATGAAAGGATTAACACCAACTGCTACCAATGCTGGTGCCGTTAAATAAGGAATTACTAGAAGCAAATACCAAGGTCTGCCTATTTTTAAATACGCTATAATTTTATCCTTTACCATTTTGTTTCACTTAATCTTATTTGTCTATTCATTTATCGAATTTGTCTCCTAAGAAGTCATGAAGATTATAAAAAATTTCCGGCCAAGAAGAGCAAGGAGCATATTGATGGGAAAAAACATTGTTTATCCACTGGTATAGAAGTGGTTATTAGAATAACATTGCTTTAGTTTCACCTTTATTTCCGATTAGTATTTACAAACCATTGGTGCACTGAACCACCAACATCACTCAAATGGGGATCTATATTCCCCTTAAACCTCTACTTTTTCTCTCTTCTCTTTGTTGGTGTGGGTTTTATAAGAAATCTACCGAAAACTATATAAATAATATATGCTTATAAATATAAAAAAATTGATTTAATATAATCTGTGTGGCAACATGGTCTATATACACACCTATAAACATATGATTAGATGGCCTTAAAGGCCTTGCATTTGCCCTTATAGATTATATTAGACCTCCTGGTTTTTTTATGGTTTTTTAAAGAAACATACCTAAGAATTATAATCTTTTTAGAACACTGTTTCTCAAGTGGATAAACCAGGACTAAAATATATAAAAACATGAGAGGGAAAAAATAATGAAAATCGTGGGACAAATCTCAACGCCTGAAGAGAAAAAGGAGATCGAACTCATAACGAAAATCTTTATAGTTGGAAATCGTGCCAGAACGCTGGCTCTTAAAACTCATGAGACACAGGTATACCAAAGAAAGAAGAGAAAAAATCAAACGTTAACCTTTCTTGATACCTGTAGTAGACGGTATTAGTAAAACATATATAATTGTTACAGAAGTATCTCATGAAATTTTTTTTAAAAATAAAAAAGAGGATAAGAGGTTAATATGTTTTACAGATGCTTTAGAGTCCTTGACCTTTTGGATTAGATTCCCCTCGGACGCATACACTCATAGGGTTTGAGTGTGAGCCATGATCAGATCCATTGTCATCAAGATCTTCGCCGTTATCTACCAATTCCACATGAAATGTCATGCTGTCACGATAGATTCCACTCTTGATGGTAACAGTTATATCAATTTCCTCTACCCTATCTGGCTCTGGGTTAAACCTAGCCAAAACATAGAGAGTAACTTTCTTACTGTTCTCCCAAGGACCAAGTGTAAATCCTTTTTTGTCTAACCAAGTAAAGAAATAACCAGTATCTCCAGAGACTTCTTTATCTACATTAACCTTGATCTCATAGCCTCCAAAGTTTTCCACGTTCATATAAAACTTTGTCAAATCTCCTCTGTACGAAAGGGTTTTACTAGTACTACCAGGATACGTCAACTGTACACCCGTAATTCCAGGTGATTCGAACGCCTTAGTTTCTTCTTGACCAACCACAGCACCAACTATTAATGTTCCTATCAATATACTCATTATCAATACTGTTACTAACTTTCTCATTATTACACCTCCCCCACCTGTTCCTGCTGTGACGCATCATCATCGATGGCATGGGGACACATTTTTCTTTTCATATTTTCAAACTTCCTATCCAAGCTCTTTTCCTTGGACAAAAATACTATAACCTTGCTGTTTATATACCAGGTTTGGAGCGGGTTTTTGCTTATTATTTAAAAATTACGGTACATATCTTTGCATATAAAAAACATCAGATAAAAATAGTTTAAAGAGGAAAAAAACAAGTGATTATCTCCTGGCAGAAGCTAATTTACATTTAAAGGAATCCGGTAACAGTTGTACAACAAAACCTTAATAAGAAGTCATGTAAAACAAGGAGTAAGGAGATAGAAAACATGACTGATATAAAAACAGTAAAACGCCCTGAAACAACCTTAGAGGTTATTATAATAATAGCCCTGTTTTCCTATAGTATCTGCATACTAGCTTTCTGTACATAGTAATTGTTGAAATGAAATCAGTGTAAAACCAGACACTATTGTCAAAGAAAGAAAATTTTAACGCAAAACAGAACATTTATAAAACTAGTACATGATATATATTTCATAAAATATTAAAAGGTGATAAAAAAAATGAAGAAGACAATAATGGCACTATTTATGGCTGGTCTAATGGTTGCGACCATTTTTGGCACGTTTTCTGTAAACGTAGCTAGCATGAGCAAAGTGAGTTTTAATACCGTATTTCATGTTGATAAGGATGACAATAAAGATGTTGAAAATAAGATGACGATTCAGGAGGTTAAAAAACTTGCTTACGAGGAATTGTCTAAGATTAACGATTTAGGACTAAAATTACAACTGCTGTCTGAATTGGATGATACGTTTAGTACACTTGAGGATATTGGTATTACCTGTGATATGACGGTGGCACAGGCTGTCGAAATAGTAGAAAGCAAAATTAATTACATATCTCTCAAGAAAACAAAAAACCCCATTTTTTATCCTACGCCACAGGTTGTGTACGGACCTATTATATTTGCTTTAATAGATGCAGATTTCTCAGATGATGAAGGTTATATAGTAAAAGATGGTCGTCGTCTTCGCGTTGATTTCATTCCAGATGATGTAACAAGCGATGATAGCTATGTAAAAATCAAGGGTCTAGGTGGCTCCCTCGAATTCCCTTATAACACTCCAGAGTGGCCTGTTCAGAGATTCGATACATATATTCGAATATTTTTTGGATCGGCGACATCATCTAATGGTCGTATACTTGTAAAAGGATTTTGTATTTATACAATGGTTCTAGCGGAGTGGCACAAACATTAGAAAAAAGATAGAGGTTAGTCTAGCTCTTCCTCAGAAGATGCTTCTATATTTTTTTTTACCTTTATAATTGGCTTCGTGGATAAATAAATCACATTATTTTCCTAATATAATTCTGGCAACCAACGTTCCTTATGAACTTTTTGCGCCATCCAAAAATTCGTTTTTCTTATAGCACCAGGAAATCTACTATCAATATCATCCATAATTTGTGTTAAATAATCGATATTCTTTACCATTAATTCAAAATTAAGATCACACCAACCTATAGTCATATCCATAATATTTTCTACATATGGATTACTTTTCACGTAATCCTCTATCTGTCTTCCTTTGGTATGATCTTTAAGATATATATCAATCATACAATTTTGAAGACCTAATTTTGAAACATCAATACCTACACGAAATGCAAGAATTATACCTTTTTTCATCAGATTTTTAATTTTATAATTTATTGTTTGTGAAGAGATGTTGAGTTTCTCAGCAAGTCTTGCTAGGGGGATACGAGCATTTACAGCAATTTCATTTAAGAGATGATAATCTATTTCATCAATCGTCATAGGATCTCCACTACAACTTATTGTATAAAATTCCCTATCAGATTTTTCGTAATCCTCCAACAACAGATAGGATCTCTTTAAACAATCTACTTGTGTCAAAATTGAAACTGCATATTTTTCAAAGTAATTATCATATCTATCAAGAGTTTTATTCCAAAACTGATTAAACTTATAAACATCATCTGCCCATATAACCACCTCTAAATCAACAGGTCCTTTAGCCGAATGTAGTGTCCAAACATTTTTATAATTCTCAAAATACCGAATTATTTCATTTTTAATATCTGAACTAACATCTAAAAAATTAATATAAATTCTAAAGGCATAATATCCTAGTTTCAATGAATTTATAGCAGTCCAAAAACAGTTGATTATCCCAAGATCTTGCATCCGTTTTATCCTGTAGTTTACAACTTCCTTTGAGAGACCTACTTTCTTCCCTATCTGAGTATTTGACTGTCTGCAGTTTAAGTCAAGTTGATACAGTATCTTTCTGTCTTTCAAATCCAGTTTTTCCATAGGCCTCCCCTAATTTTCTCAAAAGTAAATATCATCATACTATTTTAGAATTTTGATAAAAAAACAGGAAATTGGATTTTATATTCACTTTTCTCAATCTAAAATTGGAGGTAAAAAAATGGTAGAATGTGAAGAATGTGGTAAGACGCTGGGAATTTTCGAAGGCTACCGACACCCAACAATGGGAAAGGAACATTTTCTATGCAGCCCCTGTTTTGATCAAATATCAGAAAGCATTGCGAGATGGGAAGAGTTTGTTCTTTCAAATTCCTTCGACAACGGTTCATCCAAAAAGGATTTAGAACTAAAGTGGAAAAAGATACTCCCAAGTTCCACTCAAATACGGAATATATTCGACAACATCGAGGCAGAAAAAGAAATCTATATACAGGAGTAAAAAGAATTGTAGATTTCCAAAGCCTAAGGCACCTCAATCATTGGGAAATTAGGGGATTATTAACCCATGAAAACGGGGTATGATGTAATCATAGTAGGTGCTCAGGAGGTTTGAAATGATTGAAATATTTGAAAACGCCACAATAGTTTATATCGATGGGGTTAAAGAACGATTTGATGCGATTCGCATGACTGCTAAGAGGGTTATTACTGGCCGTATTTTTAAGATAGACGGGGCAGAAGAATTTAAGGAATGTGGATTTATCTCACGACAGAATATCAAACAAATTTACAACGGTTCTAAGAGAAAAATACAAAGGATGAAATCATAAAAAACCCATTCGTTAACCCTATTCTAATTCTTTAAAAACAGTTACATACGAATCACTTTAGGGTCAAAATTCAGACCTTAATGTCAAAACGGAGTTTAGGTGCAAAGTTCCTATTGGAAATACTGAGAAAGTAGGAAATTGGTAGAATTTAAAGAATGTGGTAAAAAGCTAGCTATTTTGGATGGAGAAAAAAATAAAAAACGGCACTAAGAGAACACTCTACAATAGGAAGTAAAAATTCAAATAAAAACCTCTTTTTTTGTTGTTGTGTTGGTTTTATAAAAGAAAAAAACAAATGGTCTTTTGTTGAGTTGTAGGATGTTTGTTCTATAAAATTTAAATATAATCTAATATAAAATAAGGGATGGTGAAGCCTTGAAGAAAAAGATAATCTTAACTTTATTAATAGTTTATATACTGTTGATTGTTGGATTAAGTAGATGTTTAAATCAATTTTTGGAGGTAGATACAGATGGAGATGGTTATGCCAGTGATATAGATATGTTTCTTGATAATCCAAATGAATGGCATGATTTGGACAGTGATGGGCATGGTGACAATTCTGATGATTACCCTGATGACAGTAACCTTTACAAGAACGAGGTTATAGCTTCATCGTCTTGGCACACATTGAAACCAGGAGAGACATACCATCCTCTAGGTTGCAAATGCCTCAATATAGATTGTAGTTGTAAATGTGTAGAGATTAGTTGGAATGTTTATGGCACTAGTACAGAAGATCGTAAGCTTACTAAGGATGAGGAAGAACGTTTGTATCTATATATTCTATTGCCAGATCTAACAATTCCTTACAATTATTACAAATTTAGAATTTCACCGATTCTTGGTACTATTTTGATAAATACAACCCATTCTTGTAGTTGGGGAAACTGGGAGATTTATTTTTCTAATCCATCGGAAAATCCAGGAGTAGACATGGATTACAATATTTTTAAAATAATGTAGGTGTGTGTGGGTTTTATAAAAGGATAGATGTTATAGAAATTGCAGTTTTGGAGGAGGTGAAGAAAAAATATGGAAAAAATAACAAAAACGTCTAAAAATAAGATGCTGATGAGCCTTTTAATAGCTATATTAGTTACTATTGCAGTGTTTGTACCAGCTGCTATGAGTGACTGCGGTTGTAATGGATTTGAAAAATCTGAGAAGAGTGAAGAAAAGACATCCTCAGGGCCGCTTTCTACTGATGACATCCTCGCTTTACAAAAGCAGGGGGAAATCGAAGGGTGGACTTACACTGTTGGTGAAAACCCCGCCACGAAATATTCAATAGATGAACTTTGTGGATTAGTGGAGCCTGACGACTGGTGGGTTAATGCACGTTTTGACCCTTGTACACCAAGAGGTGACTTGCCAGATACATTTGACTGGCGAGATATAGATGGAGAGGACTTAACAACTCCAATTAAACATCAGGGTTCCTGTGGAAGTTGCTGGGCTTTTGGAACAGTTGCACCATTAGAATGTAACATCAAGATCAAGGATGGTGTAGAAGAAGATTTATCCGAACAATGGCTGGTAAGCTGCAACCAAGATGGATATGGCTGTGGTGGCGGCTGGTGGTGCCATGATTATTTCATGGAGAATGGTAAGACAGATCCCTGTGGCGATTCGGGAGCTGTTCTGGAGGCGTATTTCCCCTATGTTGGCTATGACGCTCCGTGTAACTGCCCTTACCCGCACGACTATTTCATAGAAGACTGGGCCTACGTCGGTGATCCTAACGGTGTAGCAGAGGTTGATGAAATTAAACAAGCGATATATGATTATGGCCCGGTATCAGTTGCAGTGTGTGTGAACTCAGAGTTTCATGCATATACTGGCGGAATTTTTAATGGTCCAACTTGCCATAATATAAATCATGCTGTCGCCCTAGTCGGCTGGGATGACAACCAAGGTACCGAAGGTATTTGGTTCCTCAGGAATTCTTGGGGCACTGGATGGGGCGAAGACGGCTACATGCGAATTGAATACGGTGTTTGCGACGTTGGCTACAGAACCGTCCGTATTAGATATCGAGACCCTCTGCAGATAAATCTACCAGATGGAGTTCCAGAAACAATCTTACCAGGTGAACCTACAACTATTCTAGTTCAGATTGAAGAAATCGCTGACCAATACGTCGAGGGATCAGGTAAGATTCATTATCGATATGACGGCGGAACATATCTCACCTCGCTACTAGTTTCTATAGGCGGTGATCTATACGAAGCCACACTACCACCAGCAAGTTGCGGCGAAACACCAGAATACTATTTCAGCGCAGAAGGAGTCAATACCGGAGTAGTATACAATCCATATAACGCCCCAGATGTTGTATACTCTTCACTTGTTGGAGAACTCACCCCGGTACTAGTTGATGATTTTGAAACTGATCTCGGTTGGACAGTGGAGAATGATCCTTATCTTACTACTGGTGAATGGGAACGTGGCATCCCTGTCGGCGGCGGCGTCCGTGGTGATCCACCAACTGATTACGATGGCTCAGGTAAATGCTATCTCACCGATAACAGATATGGTGACTCCGATGTCGACGATGGAATCACCTGGTTAATCTCACCATCTATGGACCTTAGCGCAGGTACGGATGCAAAAATTGATTATGCCCTATGGTACACCAACAACTATGGAAACGACCCAAACAACGACCTTTTCAAAGTCTACGTCTCCAACAACGATGGTACAGATTGGACGTTAGCTGAGACCATTGGACCTGCAACCCCAGCCCCAGTGGGATGGAAGGAATATAGTTTTATGATTGGTGATTTTGTCACACCAACTAGTCAAGTCAAAGTTCGTTTCGAGGCCTCAGACCTTAATGCTGGATCTGTTGTGGAGGCAGGTATTGATGCTTTTAGTGCTTCGACCTTTGAATGTACTGGCCCTGGAAAACCTGATTTAGACTGCGATGGTGTCTTCAGTTGGACAGATGTTGAACCCGGGTCAACAGTCACAGGTAGTTTCACTGTGGAAAACATTGGCGATTCCGGCTCAAAACTAGATTGGGAGATCACCGAATGGCCAGAATGGGGAACCTGGACTTTTGACCCGGAATCGGGTGAAGATTTAACACCTGAAGATGGACAAGTAACTGTCAACGTGTCGGTTGTAGCACCAAATCAACAAAACCAACAATTCACTGGGGAGATAAAAATAGTAAATAAAGAAGACAGTAGCGACTACGAAATAATACCGGTCTCTCTTAAAACACCAGTTAACCAACTTCTTGAGAAACTACTAATCCAGCTGTTTCCATTTTTAGGATTGAGACTATCATATCACCCATCACAGTAGAGTAATAAATCTCCAATAACAAACCACAACTACAACTCTCTTCATTTTTTCTTCTCTGTCAACCCAACCTTCGCAAGGCCAACTCTTAGTATATGTGCCATGTTTTCTTCTGGTAAGAACTGTCAAACAAGCGAAATAAACGATTGGATGGAAAAACACTTGGCTTGGTAAGCAAACTATAGATAATAATATATACTATAAGTAAGATTAAAATATAAAATGCGGGGAGTCGAAAGATATGAAGAAAATAATAGCCATTGGAATAATAGGCATGTTTTTATTGACGTCGTTTTCTGTCTTTGTAATCGCAGATAAAAAAAACACATGTAGCCTGATTACCACGAGTTATTCATTTGAAACACCTGTTATTAAAAACATAGACATAGACGGTAGTGTTTATGTTCGGGTGGATATGAAAGATGCTCCTTGTGGTGGTAATCCTGGTGAACCACGATTACCCGCGAAAGGTGCATACATCCTGCTTCCTCAAGGAAAAAGGGTCAGTGATATAATAGTTACACCTGGCGAGATGGTATGTTTAGGATCAGGCTTTGTAGTTGAACCTGTTGAAGAACCTGTTCCGTTATCAGAGATAAACTTAGCTCCTTTACCTATTCCTAATAAAATTATTTATAGTTCCAGAGATACATTTCCAGGTCGGTTGTTTACCAACATTGGTACAGGTAACTTTAGAGGATATCAGATTCTTGTTTTGAAGTTGCATCCTGTACAGTATATTCCCATTACTGGTGAACTCTTTTACTATCCTGATTTAACGATCTCTGTAGAGACGGTTGAAGACGAGAACGCTAATACGTTATATCGTGGGTTAGAAAAAGATAAACTAGAGGTTATAAAGAAGGTTAATAACCCATGTGTTGCTGATACTTATCTGCAAACAAAATCTCGATCTAATACATTGGATCTCTACGATATGCTTATTATAACGACAGATTCTCTGAAGGATAGTTTTGAACCCCTGGCTATTGAACACAACAATTCTGGTGTCCGCACAATTATCAAAACGCTATCTGACATCGGCTGCAACACCCCCGAAGAGATACGAGACTACATCAGAGACGCCTATAACGATATGGAAATTGAATACGTTTTAATCGGTGGTGACCACGATATTGTACCAGCAAAGAAATTATATTTTGGATGGTGGAAGCCACCGTTTGGTTATGGAGTATACGAATATGGACCTGCTGACATCTATTACAGCGATCTCGATAGTTTGTATGACCTAGGTGATATATTTGAGCCTGATGGCTCTGGAGATTACTATGCAGAAACTGAATCCAAGGATTACGAGTCTGGTTTTGCCGTTGGTTTATTCACACCACCCCTCAATCTAGCAGGATATGATACTGTGAACCTATCCTGTGAAATTTATTTCTTTAACGATTGGGGATGGTCTAATTTCAACTATATGCAAGTGAACACATATTCAGGTGGAACTGATGCAGATCATTCCGAGGAAACCCTTTGGGAACAGCAATCATCGTATCAGGGACCTGTGATCCTGACATTTGATCCAAGTAAATACAGCGACCCAAGCGATGTCTACATTGAGTTCTACTACAACAACACGGCTGGCCCTGAGTTCACTAGTACGTTTAATATCGATGATGTCTGTGTTAAAGTGGAAAGTAAAGAAACTAATGAGAAACAAATTCTTTGGGAAAGCTTCGAAGGAGATGTTTTTCCACCAACTGGTTGGACACAGATTAAATACCAGGGAGAAGGTGAGTGGAAAAAGGAATATTATACTGTCGATATAAAACCCTTCGCTGAGGTCTTTGTCGGTAGAGCCTGCGTAGGAAACGCTGCTGAGGTTGATACTTTTGTGAGTAAAACCATTGCTTATATGAATTTAGATCCTTCCGAGCAGTACTTGAAACGCGTCCTCCTTGCAGGCCAATTGCTGGGTTTTTTCGATATCTTAGGTGGAACATACTTAAATGAGCTTATCGGTGTGTGTAGAAATCATGGTTATAAAACAGTTGGTTTTTCACCTTTAAAATACCAGATTTACAAATTGTATGACGGTAGGATCTGGCGGTGGCCGAAAACTACGCTAATTAACCGCGTAAACAACAATGTTCACATAATATGTCATGATGGACATGCAGATTATGATTACGACATGAAAATCTACATTTCAGATGTTGATAAACTGACCAATGATAAGCATTGTTTTATTTATTCTGTAGGCTGTTTCGCTGGAGGTTTCGATTACAATGATTGTATTGCAGAGCACCTCACCGTAAAAACAGAGTATGGGGCATTCGCTGGCATATGGAATTCCAGGTTGGGATGGTATCATGCACGTGATACCGATGGGATGTCACAACGATATCATAGAGAATTCTGGGATGCGGTATTCAGCGAGAATATAACAGTGATTAGTAGAGCAAATCAGGACTCCAAAGAAGATAACATCTATCGTATTAATGAAATCTATATGAGATGGGTGTGCTATGGGTTAAACCTGCTTGGAGACCCAGCTATTCAATTTAAATATCTAGGCTCCGAAATCAGTCAAAGCAGCCAACAAAACAATCAATTTCAAGGTCAAAATTACCAGGGTAGTCAAAACAACAATTACTAGCTAAAAACCCTTCTCTTTTTTTGTTTGTCATGTGGGGTTTTATAAAAGAATGCTATGGTTTGAAATCTGGATAAAAACTAAGGCTCTTTTTGGTGTTGTTGTAGGATGTTTGTTCTATAAAATTTAAATATAATTAGATAAAATACGAAATAATATTTGGGGTCTGGTTTAAAAAATGAAATTCTTATTCATTTTTTGTCTCCCAGCGTAAATTTTTACCTTCAAAACTAGGCCCCTACAATCCCCCCACCTTTCATTCTAAGTCGAATAATAGGATTATAGTAATGTAGAAATGAAATCGAGTTAATAAATTGTAATAAGTGTTGCAAAATTTATATTGGAAACATTTAAATTAAATGGATATGTTAGAGAATTATATTCGTATCATAGAGGAGAAAAATAGTATGAGAAATAAATTATTTAGAAAAAGTTTGGTTTTTGGAATAATAATTTTGTTTGTCGCAACAAGTATTGTACCAAGTATAAGCGGGAGTATCGGGGAAGTAAATAAGAAACAAGACATTGTGGATTACGCAGACA
>Ga0209636_10001107_pt1 | contig 27093 bp, 25 predicted proteins | sample DeeMarSWOR152_54_FD_187464 | JGI IMG/M metagenome (GOLD analysis project Ga0209636, IMG submission 187464) | Marine sediment microbial communities from White Oak River estuary, North Carolina - WOR-1-52-54 (SPAdes) (version 2) | ecosystem: Environmental > Aquatic > Marine > Intertidal zone >...
GGCTATTATCTCGGCGGGTATTTTCAAAATTTCTGCGGGTGTCGTCATGCCTGCCTAGACTACGGCCCCCCATTTGTGCTGACTGGATTAAGTTAACTGTCCAAAATAAAAATATATTCATTAGCCCTTAACGACAAACTGAACTCTTGTAGAACTTTCTACAGAAAAGCTTCAGCTTCTACTTTTCAGCGTTTAATCGTGTTTTCCCAGTGCTGCGCCTTTAAAGCGCCTTCCAAAATGTTTTGAACAACACTATCAAACGCAAAATTTATAACGCGTTTCGAATGATAACTAAACTTTTGTGATTAACAATGGACATGGGAATGGAAAAAATATCGCGATGGGCATATCTGCTCTTTGTCATCATAGCAATCGTAATGGGACTAGTGGTTGGCTACATGGCGTGGAGCGCAGAACCGTATGGCTGGTCTGATCCTGGTGTGGCAGACGTAAACGGCTGGGTTTTAGTGGTTATGCTGATCTTGGGCGTCATAATAGGAATAACGAGCGTAACAACGAAGGAAGTAACTCCATTTCTCATAGCTACAATCGCTTTGATAGTAGCTGCCAGCGCAAACGTGTGGTCACCTCTAAGCCAAATTCACGCACTACTCGATTTCTGGGCTACAGGAATCCTAAGCTACATCGTAGCATTTGCCGCCCCAGCAGCGGTCATAATCGGAGTCAAAGCAGTACTCACAATAGCCAAAGAAAAATAAACCAATAATCTCCATCCCTCCTCTTTTTATTTTTAAATCTTATGACGCATGAGAAATTATTGAAACACAAGCCTTCCTGTCAAGGATTCGAAATCTGCAATCAGTACACGGAAGGAAGTTTGACGATAACGTGCGCAAACTAAAAAGCGAAAGGTTAATGAAGGAAAATTAACGTGTATTGCTGGGTTTGCCGGCCATAGGGCGCGGGTCCCACCTGATCCCATTCCGAACTCAGAAGTTAAACCGTGTTCCGTTCCCAACTGTAGTGTGGTCTTCGGCCACGTGAACTTGGGAAAGCTGGCAGCCCACTTAAACTCTGAAAGTCAGGGGGAGAATTGGCTAAGATTTATAACTAAGTGCTAATAGTTTTTGGAGGAGTGGTGAAAAATTGAGCTTTGTCCCCGGAAGCGATACAATCTCGCAAATTCTAAGCATATTATTCTACGTAGTTTTCATAGTATTCCTATTTTATGGGCAAAGAATCCAAATGTACGTTATGATCCGCGAAGTTGAGGGTTCACTCTACAAGCTAAAGTACATAAAGGAAGAAGGACGAAAAATCGCCATAGAAACAATAAAGGAAATCGGCAAGCCACAAACCGACCCCTCCGCAAGAGTTGACCGTTATTTAGAGTACTTCACAATCCAGCCGCAGAGCATGGACCCTGCAGGCATAGTTTACAAGCTTGATCACATCCTTGACGTAAGAGACAGTCGTCTTAAGGACGAAGTAAAAATCATGGCTCCTGCCAGCGACGAAGTTCAAGTGAACAATTTAGAGAATACTCTGGAAGCGGCGATGGCGCTCAATTTCATTTACAAAGTTATTCGACATTATTACATTCAAGGCAAGAAAACGCTAAGCCTCTACGTCATAATGCAGCTGCAAATGATATTGCCCCTAGTTATGAAAGAAGCTGAAGCATACGCTAGCGCGCTGAAGGCTTTCGCTTACGGTCAACCGATAGGCGACGGTGCCGCGCCGTTAGTCGCCGCAAGACTCATGCATGGCTGCGAAGTTAGAAAAGTGCCGAAAGACTGTGTCGTAGCCACAGTGCCCATAGAAGGCCGCACCGCCTTTATTATAAAGGCTGAGGGACCTGGCGGAAACGTGGGCAAACCAGGCGACGCTGTAAAAGCAGTTATCGAAGAAAATAAGGGAAAAATCGCTTCGGTAATAATGATTGATGCTGGCTTGAAGCTTGAAGGTGAAACTGTCGGCGAAGTCGCTGAGGGTATCGGCGCAGCAATTGGTGGACCAGGCGTTGACCAATATAAGATTGAAGATGCCCTTGTAAAGTATCACATTCCAATTTACGCCGTGATAGTCAAGGAAGACATCGGCGACGCGGTTTCTCCAATGCGAAAGGAGATCGCGGATTCAGCTGACAAGGCAATCGAACGGGTAAAAAACGTTATCCTGGAAAGAACAAAAGAAGGTGACAAAGTCATCATCGCCGGTGTAGGCAATACCATCGGCATTGGACAGTAGGAGGAAAAATGGGAATGAGTGAAAATTCATCACCTGCAACCACCAAAATCTCAACTTACCTGATGATGATTGTGCTAATAGTTTTAGCGTTGTCCATAGTAGCGCTCATGTTGTCTGTTAACGCCTTCATTGTAGGAAATGAGGTTGTAGCGGGATACTTGTTGATCATAGGTTTCATCGCCATGACCCTGTCGGTTTATGTGCTGCTCCAATCGCGAAAGCGTGTAGCGAGTATGAAAATTGAAGCTCCAAAAGTCATGACTACGGTGGAATGCAGAAAATGCGGCTTTAAGAGTATCAGAGATTTTCAACGCGGCGACTTCGTATTCAAGGAGCTTGAAGCTTGCCAAAAATGCGACGACAAAATGATGATAACAGCCATCTACAAGGAAGTTAAAGAAAAAGAGAAAACTTACCCGTTCTAAGTTAAAACTTCACAACCGTTTTCTGTTATGAGCACTGTGTGCTCTGCTTGGGAAACGGGTTTTCTGCTCACTTCAATGAACACGGGATACCCCGCAATTGCTTTGGACCTGAGTAATTCTTTGAAGGCTTCACGGTGCTGGTCCGCGGGTACTACGCTTTTTAACCAGCGTTCAGCGAAGGGCAAAGTTCTAAAATTGTCTTCAATGTATTTCAGAACCTGCTTTGCATACGGGTTTTTCACCGATTTGGCTTTAACCAAACGGAAAATTGTTATTTCTGAGCTACCCTCAACGCGGCCGCCAGCTTCTGGAAGGGTGACGAAGGGTTCTATGGCGTACACTTCGCCAGCTTTGACTTTTGCGAGTGATATTTGCGCGACATTAGGAATAGAGGTACCAGCATGGATAAGGTACCTTCCCACAGAATGACCCGTTAGGTTCGCGATGGGCTTGAAACCGCGGTTTTTTATGGATTTTTCTATTATCCCACCAATCTTTGAAATGGACATTCCTGAGTGAATATTGTCGATGGCTGCTTTCAATGCGTGCTCCGCAGCACTTTGCATGTTTTTGTAGTCTGGATTGAAACAAGCCGTGAAGGCAGTGTCCGTCACGTAACCGTCGACGTGGACGCCTATGTCCACTTTTACCAGAGCTTTTTCTGGAATCCTTCGCTCGTCGTTTGGCGGTGACGTGTAATGAGCGGCTACCTCGTTTATGGAAACATTGCATGGGAAAGCGGGTTTGCCGCCTTTTTCTCGAATAAGCGCCTCGGCTTTCTCGCATACTTGGATTATGGGCATGTTCTCGCGAACAAAATCCTTCATTTCTTCTCGGGTTTCGCGGAGAATTTTTCCAGACAAGCGAAATTTGTTAAGAGCTTCTTGATCATAACCGTTCATCGGCGTTACCTTCTTTTAAGCGATTCAACGTTTTTTGTGGTATTTGCATTAGTGGTGATGTCTCCCGCGCTATTATTCCTTTTTCTTTTTGTTGCGTGCACGTTCAATCAACAACGCGATGACTATGCCGACTGCACTCACTACGATTAGCATCAAGATTCCGACAATTGTTATCAAAAAGATTAATGCTGCTAAAAAAATGGCGATTATAATGGTTTGAACAATTTTGTTCATGGATGTTTTTACCCGTTTCTTAATCTATAGCGATTTGCTAATCATGCTTTCGGTGAGCTGTCTCTCTCTTTTTTCTTAAATCGATCATCGTCCTATGGGATGGAAAGCGGCTAAGGTTTAGTTTGAGCAGCTGAAAGGATTTGCAATAAAAGCTCAGCAAATGCTATGAGTACTCCATCGGAGACTTGGCGTTTATCTTCATGCAAAGCAAATCAACAATCCCCGAAGTCTTAAGCCGTTAATAGGCTAATCTTTACTTGCAAACCCCACATCCATAGCAAAGGCAAATAGCAAAGGTACCCCAAAAGAAAGCAAACGGTCCAATTGTTCTACACCCGATACCAACAAAAACAAGAGGAATAATCCACCCCCAATAATAGCCGCGCGCTAATTGCCTTTGCATCGAGTATTCTGCTTGCAAACGGCATTAATGCTGAGAAGGTTTATTATGTCTCCTTAAGTTCCTTCTCAATCTCTTTCTGCATAACATTTAGTGCGCCTTGAAAATAGGAAAGAACATTAAACTATCTAAGAGAAATATTCTGCTTTAAAATCTCAAATAGAGCGCGCGTAATTGAAGAACGCACCGCGCTACAATCTATGATGGGATACCAGTGAGAAACAGTGTCAGGTTGGTTCCCATTCAATAGTGTGCGCTACGCTGGTGGACATTTGCAGAATTCCCGTATTCCCCTTTTGGTCACAATTATTGCAACAGAGATCGGTATAACGGGAATTGTGAACCCTACTATTGCACCTACGAGAGACACTAGCGTTTCAACTAATCCTTTGGTATCTTCGAGAACATGCTTCTCCCATTTACACGCCTGAGCCTCCACACAAATCTTCTTGAACATTCTTCCCCTCAGTTTGTTAACAAATATCTTACCCTTCTTTCTCGAATCAGCTTTTCTCGTTTCGGACATCAGAATCTTTATCCCTTCACTCGCTCGAAATTTCGTTGGTTTTTTTAGGAGCTCCTGAGCTAAGAGTGCTTCACCGATCATTTCATATAATCTATCCACGGTCAGTTTAGTTAGCTTTTCTACTTCAGCTGACAATCTTTTAGAAAGCTTAAATTCTTCTTCTTTGCCTATGGCTTCGTGCGCGCGCTTTTCACCTACAGACTTATGAAACAATATGGCTACATAAACATCTCCGTTGCTTTCTCCACTAGCTAATAATGCAGGCTCAAAACCTTTGAGTTCATACTGGTCTAACAATTTCTGGGCTTGCTGTTCAGCTTCCTTCACAGTTCCACCGGCTGCCAGTTTAATCGTGTATTTTCCCATGTTTTTCACCCCATTGTCTTTGTTGGGCTATGTGCTAATGGTCCACTCGGACCGATTGAAGATGTTATCGCGCGCATTGCATTTGGTCTTTTTCTGCTATAACTTTTATGGATTTCGCTAACGCGCGTTTCATCAGTAATTTAGGACATCTTGTAGCGCCCGTCTATTGAGGTACCTGTGAGATTTAGAAAACGAAAATAACGACGAAACTATTACGTTCTATTGAAATCTTTAACGTTTTATGTGGTATTCTTCAATTACGTCTTTTGCTTTTTCTCGTTTTTGGCGGTGCTCTTCAAGGAACTTGTTGAGTCTCGATATCAAATCGTTTTTGCATTCGCCGCACAGCATTTCGCCTGTTTTGCATTTACGTTCTCTTTCCATGAGCTTTTTGTCTTCTTCTTCGAATAGGTAAACGTAATACTGGAAAACCGAGCAGACAACTGGGTCGGCGCCTGTTTTTCGCTGTTCCGCAGCTGTTGGTTTGCCTCCTGTGAAGGCGTTCCAGATTTTGCGTTTTACCAGTTCTGGGGGGTCCATGGTGAATATGGAGGTTTCGGGTTCGGAGGCGCTCATTTTTCCGCCGGGTCCTAAGCCTGGGAGAAAGCGGCAGTGGATTTGTGCTGGCTTGTAATAGCCGAGTTTTTGGGCTATATCTCGGGTGACTCGCCAGTACGGGTCTTGGTCTATGGCTGCGGGTATCAAAGCGGGTACGTTTTCGCCTGTTAATTTCTTGTGGATGAAGCACGGCACAGCTTGTATTGCAGGCCAAAATATCCAGCCTATGTTTGTGTTGTCTTCGAACCCGAAGGCTGCTTTCGCGGTTGAGTAAGTTATGCGCTTTGCAACTTCCAGTGTTATGTCATAAAGCAACTCAATGTCTTGCACGTCGTAGATTATGAACGTGTTTTCAGGTTTAAAGCCCAAAGCTATTAGGTCTAAGGCGTTTTCGTAAGCGTACTTTTGTGTTTGCTGAAGATTAGCTTCATCGTCTACTAGGAATTTTTCGTCATCGGTTATCTGGAAATAGAGCCGTGTGCCAAATTTTTCTTGCAGGTGCAGCGTGAAAATCCATGGCACAAGATGACCTATGTGCACTGGCCCTGAGGGGCCTCTGCCTGTGTACAGGACGAATTTTATTCCTTTTTCGTAAAGCTCCAGCACCGTGTCCACGTCGCGGTGGGAGAAGAAGATGTGCCTTTGAAGCTGAAGATGCAGTTTGCCCGTGTGCTCGGTTATCTTTTTGAGTAGCTCTTCTGTCAGAGGTTGGGTGCCGAACTCGCGGATTAAGCGTTCGTAGTCTACTTTGCCCTTTACTTCCCAGGGCGTGACAACCATCTCGTTTTCTCCATTGTTGGACGAAACCGTCTGAATCACCAAACCTTTTTGACAAGAGAGAATCTATTAAGTCATATATCTCTTTTCGCAGAGCAGTTTAGAGCACGGTGCCACGATTTACTTCTCTTTCCATCGAGTTACAAGAGAACCCAAGATTATGAATGCGACAGCAAGTATGGCGACTATAAGCATGTTTAGGTATACTCCCTCAGGGTTTTTGTAAATCATCGCGTGCTTGAGACCTTCAGAGAAGTAAGTCAACGGTAGAGCTTTTGAAATCGTCTGCAGGTAATCTGGCATTAGCTCTAGTGGAAAATACGTTCCTGATAGGAACATCATTGGAAATGCTATTGCGTTGCCTATGGCTGATGCTGCTTCTACATCTTTTATGAAGCCTGACAGGGCCATGCCGATGCCTGAGAACATTATTGAACCCAATAGAATAAGAGCTATTGAAAAGGCGTCGGGTATTACGCGAACGTTGAAGATTACCCAGCCGAGAGCAATCATTATTGCTGTCAGCATGAGGTTCAGCAGAGCCTGACTTAGGACATTTCCTATTATCCAATCCATTTTTGTGAGCGGCGTTATCGACAATCGCTTGATTATGCCTCTTCTCTTGAATTCTGTAGCTGTAGCCGCTAAGCCAATTATGCCGTTGGTCATTATGAAAGCTGCCGTAATTCCTGGAATATAAAAGTCTACGTTGCTGTAACGTGTGGTCGTTACAGAAGTTTCGTTAAACTCTATAACGTTTTCTGCTCCTATCATCTCATAATTGAAAGCGTTTGCTACGCTCGCTATTATGCTCTTTATTATCGCCGCAGACTGGTCAGATGGATCAACCATAATGGTCAAGGACGATTTTGTATCAGGAATGGTCGCGTTGTACTGTTGCATTTGATCCAGCCCTTGCTGGAAAGCTGCCTTCTGAGCATCGTCCATGTATGGTTCAAAGTACCAATAGTACATGTTTAGTGTGTCATAACTTATTCCAATTCTAACTTTGAGTGTGCCGTTAATCAAGTCGTCCTGAAAGCCTTCTGAGATTACGAGAATACGCATGCTTCCTCCTAAAGGTCCAAGCGCTTCGCGAGCGTATTCTGTAGCGTTTTCACTTGGAGACACATCCTTTATGGCGAAGGTTTCAGTGCTGTTTAAAGCTTCAATAAAGGCTAGCGAAAGATCGCTTGGTTCTCCATCCGCTGCCTTTAAGTCGAGATTTTGCACAAAAAGGTCATACTTTGATGTTCCGCCAATCCCTGAAAAGATTGCGCCAAATACCACCAATAGCAATATTGGGAACAGTATGCTGAAGAAGAGTCCTGAGCGGCTTCTCATCCAGTTCTTGGTTACAGCTTTGAAGATAGTTAGGGCTTTCATTGCTTGAATTCACCCTCCTCGGTTATCCGTCCTCCGACTATTTTGAGGAAGACATCTTCTATTGTTGGCGTTTGAATCTCGATGTCCTTGCCGACCCTCATCTCAGTCAAAGTAGTCATCATCTGCCACAACTCATCCACATCATCTATCTTCACTAGTATGTCTCCATTACCGTTCATAGTGGTTTGACCGTACCTCTTTTGAAGCGAATCTGCAAGTTTCTTGTCTCCTTTCCTGATTACAAGAACCTTCAAACCACCATGTTGCGATATTAACTCTTGAGGCGAACCAATTACAGCGATTTTTCCCTTGTTAATGATTGCCACCCTATCAGCTAGCACTTGAGCTTCCTCCATGTAATGAGTAGTTAAAAACACTGTTTTGCCTAGTTTTTTGAGATTTTCAATCACGACCCAAACTTCCCTCCTTGACTTGGGATCAAGACCAGTGGTGGGCTCATCTAAAAATACGAGTTGGGGATCGCTGACAAGAGCGGCTGCAACGCCAACTCTTTGCTTCAAACCTCCAGAAAGATTCTCAAATTTCTCATTAGTCTTGTCCTCTAAGTCAAGCAGCTTAATAATTTCCATAACGTCAAGGTGCTTCTCGTACATGTCGCCAATTAACTCGATGTTTTCCTTAACCGTAAGCTTGTCCAAGGCGCTGAATTCTTGGGGTAACGCGCCTATTCTTCTTTTGATCTCCTTAACATCCTCATTGCGTGTCACTTCATACCCAAAGATTCTCGCAGTTCCACTTGTCAGCGGTCTGATGCACTCGAGAATCTCCACGGTGGTAGTTTTGCCTGCGCCGTTGGGACCTAAAAACGCAAACACTTCGCCCTCATAGACCTCGAAAGAAATGCCGTCAACAGCTTTCAGTTGACCGTACTGCTTGACGAGGGAATCAACTTCTACGACTGCCTTGTTCATTTCTTTCTTCTCCATTAGGGGAAGGAATTATAAATTTGCTAATTTAAAACTTATGTGAAGCGCATCCTCACAGAAACAGAAGCGCCCGACTCTTCTGGAAATACAGCAGGGCATCAACATGCTTTTATTAGCGACGTTAGAACTACAATAGCAAAAACGTGTATCGAATTAACGAAGGCACAACATCATGGCAGACCTCAGAGCTAACGAACGAAAAATACTCTCTGCTTTACAGAAGCTCAGCGGCAACGCTTCAGTGGAACAATTAATCAGCGAAGCCGAATTATCTGACGCTGCGGTCATGCGTGCAGCTTTGACCTTGCAAGAGAAAAACCTCATCAAAATAAACGCCAAACTAGAAACCATAATCAAGCTTAACGCTGAAGGAAAACTCCACGCTGAAAATGGCTTGCCAGAAAGACGCTTGCTCAACGCGGTAATCGCGCTCGGCGGAAAAGCCCCATTAGGCAAAGCCGCTGAAAAGGCAGATTTGGAAGAGCAATTTGTGAAGATAGCCTTAGGATGGATTCTGCGTAAAAAATGGGCTACCTACGACTCAAAAACAAATACTTTGCACGCACCGTCAGCGCCTAAAGAAAAGAGCGACGAAAAACTGCTTCGCTATTTACGCGGGTGCAAAGAGCACGCAACACTCAGCGAGGTAAGCCAAGAGTTGCAAGCGGCTGTTCAAACCCTGAAGAAACGGCAACTTCTGACTTCAGAAGACAAAACCCGAAGGATTCTGGAAGTCACTGCCATGGGCAAGCGCGTTGCGCAGGAAGGAGCTAAAGTTGCTGAGGAAGTGACGCAGCTCACGCCAGAACTCATAATCACTGGCAAATGGCGAACCGCAAAACTTCAAAAGTACAATATTGAAGCGCCTGTGGCTAAAACTTGGCCTGGCAAGAAGCATCCCTACCTCAGTTTCCTCGAAGAAGTCAAAGTCAAACTGGTCACTTTGGGCTTCAAGGAGATGACAGGCACCAACGTTGAAACTTCATTCTTCAATTTTGACGCCCTATACACGCCTCAAGATCATCCAGCCAGAGAAGTCTCTGACATATACTTCGTCAAAGACCCAGAATTCGGAGACGTAAGCGCCTACGAGGCTGCAGTAATGAACGTTAAGGCTACTCACGAGAACGGATGGCGCACTGGCTCATCAGGGTGGGGCTACAAGTATTCAATTCAAGAGGCAAAACGCTTAATCCTTAGGGGACACGGCACCTGCCTAAGCGCAAGAACGTTGTTGAGCCAGAATTTGGAAGTGCCGAGCAAGTACTTCTCCATCGCCCGTTGTTACAGACCAGAAGTCGTGGATAAGACGCACCTCAGCGAGTTCAATCAGGTTGAAGGCATCGTAGTTGACGAAAAATTAACCCTTAGAGACTTGCTGGGTGTGCTAAGCAAATTCGCCATTGAAATCGCAGGGGCAGACAAAGTCCGCTTCAAACCAGACTATTTCCCGTTCACTGAGCCAAGCGTTGAGCTAAGCGCCTACAAAGAGGGCTACGGCTGGACCGAGTTCGGAGGTTCAGGAATCTTTAGGCCCGAAGTTACTTTGCCATTGGGCGTGAAAGTACCTGTTATTGCTTGGGGCTTAGGCATAGACCGCCTATTCATGATGCGAACAGGCGTAAACGACATTCGCTGCATTTTCAGTCAGAGTCTTGATTGGCTGAGGAGGAAAGAGGTGACATAGGACATGCCGACGATCGATGTGGATTGCACTGAGTTGGAGCGTTTACTTGGCGTCGACTTGCGTGGTGAAATGGAGAAGCTTGATGAAATTTTATCTTTGGTTAAGAGTGAAGTGAAACTCTACAATGAGCATGAAGACGTTGCAAGCATTGAAATCAAGGACACGAACCGCCCTGACTTGTGGAGCGTCGAGGGTCTAGCCCGAGCGTTACGCGGCTTCCTCAATCTAGAGAAAGAACTGAGGCAGTACGATGTTGGCGAGCCTATAGTGGACGTTAATGTTGATCCCCAGCTTTGGAATATACGACCTTACATTTGCTGCTCCATCGTCAAAAACGCCAAACTTACGGATGCAATTATTCGCGGACTCATGCACCTGCAGGACAAGCTGGACCAGACTTACGGACGAAACAGACAGAAAACGTCTATCGGAATTTATGACTATGATTTGATTTCTCCACCGTTGAACTACACCGTTACGGAGCCATCTGCCATCAGCTTTGTTCCGCTTGGCTTCACGGAAAAAATGAGTCTGGCGGAGATCTTGGAGCGCCACCCGAAAGGCGTCGATTACGGTCACATCGTTAAGAAGCACAGCCTCTATCCGATTCTGTTGGATTCGAAACGAAAAGTGCTGTCTTTTCCACCAATCATAAACTCAAATGATCTGGGCAAAGTCACGGTGGAAACGCGCCATTTGCTTGTGGAAGTCACAGGTACAATACACCAGACCGTGCTCAATACGCTGAACCTCGTTACCTTGGCGTTGATTGACCACGGCGGCAAAGCCTACGCTTCAACGGTGCGCTACCCGAATGATTCTTTTTATGCTTCGAAAAAGGTTGTGACCCCTGACTTTCGGAGCACGCGTGTAGATTTGAGCACTGAATACGCGAACAAGATTTTGGGCCTGCAACTTGCAGCCGAGCGCATTGCAGACTTGCTTTTAACAGCGGGTTTCGGTGTCGAAAAGGTCAGCGAGAACACATTGAAAGTGCTGGTTCCGTGCTACCGCGTCGACGTAATGCACCAGGTTGATTTGGTGGAAGATGTTGCAATTGCTTATGGATATAATAACATTGAACCTCTTTGGCGTGAACTGCCCACAACTGGGCGTGTGAGACCTGAACAGCGCATAATTGATGTTGCACGCGAGTTTATGGTTGGATTGGGCTATCAGGAAATTTTAACGTACACTTTGACGAGTCCAGAGAGCCTCTTCGACAAAATGAGCCTCGAAAAAACACGTGTTGTAGAAATCGCCAATCCGAAAGTGGTGATCATGACGTGTTTGAGGAACTGGCTTTTGCCGAGCTTAATGGAGTTCCTTGGCAACAACCAGTCGGTGGAGTTTCCCCAGAAAATCTTCGAGTTGGGCAAGGTTACGCTTTTAGACGAAACGAGGGAAACGAAGACTCGGGATGAGGAATGGCTTGCAGCCGCGACAACGCATCCAACTGCTAGTTTCAGCGAAATCAAATCGGCTCTGGACGCGTTCTTCATGAATTTTGGCGTGAAGTGGCGAATAAAAGAAAACAGTCATCCAAGCTTTATTGAGGGTCGAGTTGGCGCTGTAATGGTTAACGGCGTGAACGTGGGCGTTTTGGGTGAAGTTAACCCGCAAGTGCTTGAAGCGTGGAAACTCGAAAACCCAGTAGCCGCCTTCGAAGTAAACATGCAAAGAATAATCAAGGACAAGTTGACGCCATGACAAAAAAGAAGAGGAACGAGTCCGAAGAAGTTCAAGATGAAACCTTGGATAAGGAAGAGGCAAGAAAAAAGGCGAGACTGAAAAAAAGAGGACCGTACCGAAAAGCACACGCCAACTGGTAAACAATGCTCCTTATAGTTTGAGGCTTAGGCGCTTGGAAACTAGCACTCTCACAAAGACTATACCCCCCTTATAAACAGATAGAATTGCACAGAGAACTAAATAGGCGGTGAAATCCCTGTGTTTCAAATTACCCAAAATGTGCAATTTGTTATATCAATAAGTGTTCAAGCAGTATCTTGATACCGATGGCTATCAAGACTATGCCGCCTACAACTCGAACTTTACTCTCAAAAAATTGTCCTAGTTTGTTGCCGAAACTAAAGCCCATGAAAGACAAGAGAAACGTAACCACGCCAATTACAATTACAGGAGTTGTTATGGATATCCTTAGCAAAGAAAAACTCAGCCCGACAGCTAATGCGTCAATACTAGTCGCAACAGAAAGAATTAGCAGGACAGAAGCAGTCAGTTTAGTCTCTTTCTCTTTTTTTGACGCAGTTCTTGCGGCGTAAATCATTCTGCCGCCGATGAAAGCTAAGAGCCCAAACGCCAACCAATGGTCAAAACCAGAGATTAATTCTATGAGGCTTAAACCAGCTAGCCACCCCAAAACTGGCATAAATGCCTGAAATGCGCCAAAAGAACCCGCCATTTTTAGTCCAGTGGCAACTCTTTGGTTTTGAATTGTCATACCATGCGCCATTGAAACTGCAAAAGCATCCATCGCCAGACCTATCGCAATCAAGAGAATAGTAACCATATCCACTGCGCATCTACTCTTTTTGCGACTTATGGGCAGTAGACAGGTATACCTTAAAATTTTTCGGTTTTCCCTGCAGAAAACACTTGAAAAGAGTAATATTTCAAGAGAGGAACAGGTTAAGACGACGGATTTGAAGGTCGGAGAATAATTTGAGGCTAAGCCTGTCCAACGGGATATTTTCAAAATACCCTTTAGATGAGAATATAGCCGCTGTTAGAAGGCTTGGTTTTGAGAACTTGGAGTTTAACATGAAGTGTGTGGAGGAAGAGGACGAAGAATCGGTGTACACTGCGAAAAAGCTTATTGACGCGCATGGACTGAACTGTCTAACTCTTCACTCTGCCACTCTCCCTGTAAAAGACGAAAACGAAATAGCAAAAGTAGTCTATTATGGGAAAGTCTCGGCGGATTTTGCACACAAACTTTCAGCTCCAGTTCTCGTTGTTCACTCTAATGTTTCACGAAGATTGCCAGAAAACCTAAGAAAAGAGTTTTTGGCAGAAATTTTCAAGGAATTGAATCCTTACGCAAAGAGTTTAAGTCTTAAGCTATCGTTGGAGAACCTCTCTTACGCGTCAACGGGTTTCGGCAAAAACGTGGCTGAGATTGAAGAAATTCTAGGAATTGTGGATGACGGCACCATGGGCATAACGTTGGATTTCGGTCACGCCGAAGCCACGGGACAAACCCTTAGCCTTCTTGAAAAATACAGAAACAGATTATGCAACGTTCACATTAGCAACCGAGCACACAGACCCTTCGACGCTGAAACTCCGAACCTTAAAGCTTTCCTAACAAAACTTCAGGAATACGGATACAGCGAACCTTTAACCATGGAACTAAGCTCAAGATGCACGATTGAACAGATTCTTGAAACAAAGGCGATTCTCGAAAAAATTCTGAGCGAAAAGTGTGGCGCAGGGTGTTAGCTCTAAATCCACGTTTAAATTCCACGCGAGAACTGCTCCAATAGAACCTGTGATGCCTCTAGATGTGTAGGTTCAAATCCCACTTCTACACTCGAATGAAAGGCTTTTTTAAGCTTGCTTTGGTTGGGTTGGATAAAAATTTAATCAACAAACCAAATTAAAATTTAATCCGCTTCAGCCCATTTTATGTCTAATGTATTATTCGCATTACATCTCGTGGGCAAGCTTCCACACATTTCATACACCTTGTACATCGAGAGTGGATGATAGTGGGGGGCGTCCACTCCTTTATGGCATTTTCTTGGCAAGCATTCACACAATAGTAACACGCACCACACTTCCCTATCGCCGCTATATACACTGTTTTGTCGTATCTGAACTTCTCAACTTCAGCTGACTTCAACAACTCTGTCTCCTAAATGGTGCATCCCTGACTGAAAATCTAGCTAGACTAATTTATTAAACGTGCGTGTGCGCGCGTGTTGTAAGAGAATGTGAGAGAGTGAACAATAATGAGTAAACGTTAGAGGGAATTAGAGTGTATACGTTTGGGTTTGGAATTAAAATTTAATCTTTTTTCCCTTCTTCCAAAACTGGGACGATAAAAGACTAAGCAATCTGAAGGTGTAGTCTTGTCTTTAAGTTCTTCCAAAATTGTAGATGTTTTTGTGTTCACGAACCATAGAGTTAGAGCATCTTCTCCATAACCGAAGATTTTTAGCATTATGCTGCTTGGAATAGAGTGTGTTAACACTATCATATCTCATTTTGATGCCTTGACGAATCAGTTTTTTAATTCAGATTCTGAATTCTTAAGTTTTAAAACAATGAAAATATGAACGTTTGATGAATATCGATAGGTTGCAAGCGGAAGCAATGCTTTATCGTAGATTTGGATCTAAGTATATACGATTTGTTTTCTTAGTGGTTGCCATATTCATTCTGCTAAGTTCTTTGGGGACAACAACTGCTTCTTCCTACTATAATTTGATACTGCAATCTCAGACAACGATTAGTCCGCCTGAAGTAACTCTTCAAGAAGGTACAGTTGGCACCAGCACAATCTACGCAAACAGCACAAGCGCCCTGATTAGCGTTACATCGCCAATCTACGATTTTGTTGACATCAATACTGGCGATCTGGATAGCATTACAGATAAAGGAGCACATTCAAATTTTCCAGCGCAACAAGCTGGTCCAGATTCGATATATGACACGCTTACAGAGGAAAACACAGAAGCTATAGAGGATTATGTAGACAACAATACCAGTGACGTGGACAACTCGGATGACGAGGGAACATTAAGTAATTTCGACAACATGAAAACGAAAGACGGTATGGCAACCCTCACAGAAGTTAGTGAAACAGTTTGGTTATGGCAGGAAGACACAAGTGGTTATACTTCAACATCTTCGTACGAAACGGTTCAGTTCTGGTCCAGTTGGACTACAAACTCAACAACTTCAGGCACGATCACAAAAATCGGAATCTATGTATTTGCGGACCCAGGGAATTCTCCACAAGTAAAACTTGGAATTTACGATGACAGCGGGGGCAGTCCAAACAATCTACTTGGAGAGACAAACGCAGCTACAATAACGGAAGCGGGATGGCTTGACCTTGATATTGTTGGAGGTGGCGTAAATATATCTGCAAGCACGACCTACCACGTAGCTCATATTACAGACATTGCTCCAACCACTCAGTGGAGATACCTGAAAACCGCTACTCCTGTCTCTGACTATGAATACGGCAGAGTTTGGCCGAACTTGTTCGACCCAGCAGGGACAACCACTAAAAGTAGCACATACCGCTATGGCGCTTATAGAGTAGGTTATGAGGGAACTTCTGATTATAAGCTTGATCAAGAAGTTCAATTCACCAACGTTATTGATTTCTTACCCACAGAAAAACTCTGTATCTACACAGGAACCCTTGGTGACGAAGATTTAAGAGTGGATTATTGGAACGGAACTGGATGGGAAAATCTTGCCATAGATTTAACGGCATACAGTTGTAACGAGTATACTGTTTCCCTGACTTCCACAAACTTCACTATTAGATTCAAGGATGGAACCACTAGTGGAGATACGACCCAAGACCAATGGCAAATTGACGCATCCTTATTGAGGGTTGAAGGCGCAGGAAGCAAAGAAGATGCGGTAGACCAACAAAGCGATGTTGATAGCTCTCCTGATGTTGGAACTCACAGCAACTTTACAGCTCAACAGTATGGCCCAGATTTGATAAATGATACGTTGACAGAGTGGAATACTGGTGGTGCGAGCAATACAACACTCATCAATGCAGAATCCTTTGAAGGCGCTTGGCCTCCAACTGGCTGGACTGAAACAGCCTTCTCTAATTGGAATCAAGAAAGCAACTATGCTTACGATGGTACCTATTCAGCTGATTTTGACGGTGCCTTTGGTGATCCATCCGGATATCTAACTACTCCCGCCATGGACTGCTCTGACGCGTCTGCTATTTACGTTGATTTTTGGTGGTATGATAATGGTTTAGACCTAGATGACTTCGAGCTTGAATATTACGACGGGAGTGTATGGGACAATTACCAAGACTTGGATGCACTGGAGTCTGGAAATGGTTGGCACCACTACACGGAAAAAATCACAGACAACCAATACTTCATTTCAAACTTCCAGATTAGATGGTGGGCTAACACCGTTTCCAATTTTGAAACGGGCTGTGTTGACCTAGTCGCCGTGAAAAAGGAAATTCAAAACGCCGATAACTATGAACTTGACTTGGAGGTTCACTGGATAGATCTTCCATACTCATTACCGAATGAGACACTTTGCATCTACGCTGGAACAATGGGAGCCGAAGACATAAAGGTCGATGTTTGGAATGGAACAGGTTGGGAGAACGTCTTTAACGATTTATCCGCTGGATGGAATAATCAATCAATAACAGACTGGCTGACAACTTCTAATTTCACAATCAGGTTCAAAGGCGGAACAGAGACCGGAGATACAAACCAAGATACGTGGCAGATAGACATTGCTTTAATTCATGTTTGGCACGAAGGTGGTGAAAACTATGAACTCGACCTCGAAATTCAATGGGTGAGTGCGGATTATACACGGCCAAACGAGGAATTATGTATCAAAACAGGAACCTTCACCGGATCAGAAAACATTCAAGTAAGAGTTTGGAACAGCACGGGAAGTTCTTGGGATTGGATTATGAATTTAACGGCAAACCAATGGAACAACGTGTCGATAACGTCCTATTTAACATCAAGCACGTTTACAGTGCAATTCTTAGGCGGAACAGAAACAGACGACACTTCCCAAGACAGCTGGAATATAGACGCAACACTACTGCATGTCTGGACAAGCGGCGAAAGTTTTGACTACGTCCTCAAAGTAAACAATACTGTGACAGATTCTTGGCAAATTAGACTGAAGAAATATGATGACTCTAACATAGATCGGTTGCAAAACTTCACTATTTACTTCTACAATTCTACTGACGGAACTTCAAGCCAAATAAGCATCCAAGATGGATCTTACATCAACCAAACTGGACCTTGGTATGATTTAGGTGGTTCAGAGACCATCTATATAGCTATGACAGTGCAGGCAAACAGCACAGGGACATCTTACATTTCCACCTATCTTGAAGTCCGTAAACCAGGCACTACGATTTATGCTCAATACGTTATAACATTCGAAATTACATAGCCATTTTGGATTTCTTTAGAATTGATGCATCACTGATAATTTTCTGGTTTTTTGCACTCTTTTACGCGAACTCGCCGAGCACTAATTATTGCGACATGAATTCTACCATTAATAGCCTTAATAGCCATAGCGTTCTTTACTGAATTTGGAAATATACTGTTCGCTTTTTTTTCCGTTTGTACCAACACATTCCAAGATATGTGGACACCCAAAGCATTCGTCTGGAATAGGTTTGTATTTTGGCATAGTCTTTAAATAGCCAAATTTGAATTTGCAACCCTCGAAGTTAACTTTTCCGTAAAGGAAAAAAGCCTTGCGCTCATCTTTGGACTCACTGGTTTCTTTCTGGTCTACTGATGGTTCCAGAAAAACATTTTCTTCAATTTCATTAGTTTCTTCTCTCAACGATGTGGTTTGCTCGGGTGTTTTTAGCGTTAAATTTTTCCCGCTTTCACCAAAATAATATGGAAGTGGCTTGAATTTTTTTTCAGCTGGAGAAACTGTTTTCATTTCGTTTTGTTTAGGTATTTTTCCGTTGGAAACTTCGTCAAGAATCTTTTCTGAGAGATTCAATTTTGATATAAATAATAGATAGAAAAGAATAATGGCAATAGTTATCACAATTGGCGCGATAAGTATTATCAAATTTGATGTGAACATTTTTTCACTAAATTTCGGTATTGGTTTCTACAATATAGTTTTATCGAATCAACAATAATTAGTGCTTCTACGTAGTTCTAATACATTTTTTGTGTATTTTTTACAAGCAGAGGTTCGACTAAAAATAGAGCTAAAGTTATAGAAATTTTGGAACAAAAGAAAGGGAGAAGGATGCGCCATTATGTTACTTCAACTGCTATCGTCATGGACGCTACAACGTCATTAGCGCTAGGTGCTGCCTTTGTTTCAACTTTAACTGCCCATGATGTATTATCCGGTAACGTCGCGGGTGTTGTAGTGTCAGGAGTAATCCAATCGTTGCCTGTAGTAGTATAGTTGAAAACACCTTGAGAACTGCCATCCTCATCTAGAATTGTAAAACAGATGTAGGAAAAATTACCTACGTCAGATGTCCCATTTGCTGGCGAGATTGTTAAATGGCTAAGTCTAATGTCATGGCTGACTCCATCTGTGTTGCTGATGTTAAGTGGTTCTTCATATGTCAGAGTTATGTTGGGGTAAGCTGCAAGAGAAAGAGAAGCTGTACTTCCGTTATTTCCAATAGATGTAACCCCACTCCAGTCATCTCCTTGAATAAATTGGACTAAAGGATCGGTGATTGTTACGGTGGACGAGAAAGTCAAGCTATAGAATATCGCTGCATTCGCTAAGCCTATAACTATCGACAACATCAGTAGCAACAGAAATCTTGTTGATTTTGTAGTTTTGAAGTTTTTAAATACCATTCAATCACCTCCTTTGATTCTGTTAATTACCTTTGAACCCAAAAGAACAGCAGTCGAAACAGACAGCAATATTAAAGAAAACGCTAGAAGTGTAGGGATTAAAAGTGGGGGTAGCGTTGAATCTTGAGTAAATCCATAGTTAATTGTGGCAATCAATGTAATTGCAATTGTCGGAAAAGTCACAGTAGAAGACCAAAGCCTAGCAACCTTCCATTCTTTCTTGGCAAATGCAAGGTAGGCGTTTACAGCAACAATGGTTGTCAAAGCTACACCAAGGTAAAAAACGTTGTACCAGAAACGCATATTGACGTCAAACTCTACAAGGAATATTCTGCTAATCAATAGGTGACCAAAACCCGAGAGAGCCGCTACTTGAAAGACGTACGGTAAAACCTTTGGAACCTTCTCGTCAAGTAAGCATGTCATTAGACTAAGCAGTAGGAATAAGTCACTTGCAAGCATCGCAAAGAGTTCGGGGAGCATAGTTATGACTTACCAATCATTTTTTGGGTGCCGTTGCTGATACTTTGCTAAAGTTTTTTTTTAAATGGTATGAAATTGACATATTGATTCAAGATTAATATCCAATTCGGAATTAGAAATTCGATTTGAAATCGGTATTTGATTTGAAATTAAAAGTTTGACTTTAGATTAGCATTTATTCGAAATCAAGCATAAAAGAAGCGTTCATTTTAATCCATTTTCTTGCTCTTCCACGGAAATTCTGGTTTCATGCTGAGCCTTAAACGAAGTCTTCAATGTTCCATAACAGAAACTTTGTCATTTTACTTAGGCAGTCCTTCGCTATTTCCAACTCTGTTTTAAAGTGAAAGAGGAAAAATTTTCCTCTGGAAAAAAATTAATAATCAGAATTTGATGTAAATTCTTATTATTAATTAATCTTGCAAACACGTACGCATGCAGCTTTCAGTCCGGCAATACAAAGAAAAGAGACGCTAAGAGAGAGAAAAAGATTAAAATTTAATCCAACCCAACCAACCAATAAAGCAGAACTTGCCTTAAATCAGCAAAAAAAGAGTAAAAAGCGCGGGGTGTGGGATTTGAACCCACGCGGCCCAAAGGACCACAGACTTAGCAGGCCTGCCCCCTACCAGGCTAGGGCAACCCCGCGAAAGGTTGCTGACTCCGCATAGTTTTTAGCCTTTTGTTCTTTATTTGCGTTTCCTGAACTGTAACCCAACTTGTACGCTTAAAACTCTGCTTAGCCAAGTAATTGCCTATGTATCGAGTTTGAGTTGTTGCGAGCGGGTCTAGAAATTGTATTAAACTTGTTTTGGAGAGTATTAGGCTGTTGAAGTGGTATGCCGACGAATTTGCCTCCTGACGCGAAGGACAAGTGGGCTGAGGTTGAAGCCACGCGCAATCCCCGCGAGAAGCTTCAGCGCATGCAGGAATTCCTAAGTTTGGTGCCGCAGCACAAGGGCACGATGAAGCTGCGTGGGCAGATCAAGAAGAAGATGGCTGTTTTGCGCAAGGAGATGGAGGAGCGCAAGCAGAAGCGGGTTGGGAGGGGTGGACCCAAGTTTTTCATTGAGAAGGAGGGTGCAGCGCAAATAGCGCTTTTGGGCGTGACTAACGTGGGTAAAAGCTGTCTGCTCTCTGCGGTGACGAACGCGAATGTTCTGGTTTCCGCTGCGCCTTACACTACGCGTGTGCCTGTGCCGAGTATCTTGAATTTTGAGGATGTGCAGTTTCAGGTTGTGGAGGCGCCGGCGGTGATGGAGGGTTCTGCGGCTGGGCGTGCGTGGGGGTTGCAGTCGCTTGCGCTTGCGCGTAACGCTGATGGGTTAATCTTGATGGTGGATTTGTCTCGTGATGCGGTGGCGCAGTTAAGTCTTGTGTTGGGCGAGTTGGAGAAGGCGCGTGTTTTGGTGAGTAAGCCTCGGGGCAGGGTGGATATTGATAGGTGTTACATGGGTGCTGGCTTGCGGATAATTCTTGTTGGCAGGCTGGTGGATTGCACGATGCGGGAGGTTGAAGCGCTTTTGCGGAGTTATCGCATTGGGGATGCGGTGGTGAAGATTTCTGGTGAGGTGACTTTAGACGAGGTGGAGGATGCGATTTTTGAGAGTACTACGTACAGGCCTGCGGTGGTTGTGGCTAACAAGTTGGATGTGGCGGGTGCTGAAGCTAATTTGCAGCGGCTGGAGAGTTACGTGGCTGGGCGTGTTCCAGTGGTTGCTGTTTCTTGTGAGAAAAAGCTGGGACTGGAGCGGCTTGGCGAGGTGTTGTTTAGGGCGTTGGGTGTGATACGGGTTTACACGAAAGAACCTGGTGCTAGGGCGCCTTCGCAGCGGCCGTTTACGCTTCGGCGTGGTGCTACGGTGGCGGATTTGGCTCGGAGTATTCATTCGGATTTTGAGCGGGATTTTGCTTTTGCAAGGGTGTGGGCTGAACGGTTGGTGTTTAGTCCTCAGAAGGTTGGGTGTGGTTTTGTTTTGGATGATGGGGATGTGGTGGAGATTCACGTTAAATAGTGTTTTTAGCGTGAGGATTGGGCGATTCGTTCTATTTCGTGGCGTTTGGCGATGGCGTAGCTTTTGATGTCGTGGTTTGCTGCTTGGATTAGTTCGTCTGCTATGGTTTCTTGTATGCTGCGTGGGTTGTTGGCTGAGGCTTTGCGTGGGCCTTCTGTTAGGTGTCTTAGCGCTAGGTCTATGCGGCGTTGGGGTGAGATGTCTACTGATAAGCGATAGACGACTCCGCCGTAGCTGAGGCGTGTGGTGTCTTCGGCTGGCGCTGCGTTTTCGACGGCTTGGACGAGGATTTCTACGGGGTTTTTTCCTGTGCGTAGGTGGATTATTTCGAATGCTTGTTTGACGATGTTGGTGACTTTGGCTTTTTTGCCTGCGTTTTTGCCTGGGCGCATGAAGCCGTTTATGAAGCGTTCGACTATGTTGACTTGTGCTTTTCGGAAGCGTTGATGCTCATGGCGTCCCATGCTGTGTGGTAGAGTCATGGGTGTGAGGTTTAGGTAGCGTTTTAAGCTTGTGTCTTTGACTGTTATGTCTTGGAAGGCCCATTTTTGGAAGAGTTTTATGTCTGGTTTTGCTTTGCTCACTGCTGGGTCACCGTGCGGGTTTTTGTTTGCGTCCGTAGACGAGTTCGTTTAGGCTTACGCCGTTGACTTTGATGACTTTCCAGCGGACGCCTGGGATGTCGCCCATTGCGCCTCCGCGTGTGCCGCCTATGCCTTCGACGACGACTTCGTCATGCTCGTCTACGAGGTTTAGGGCGCCGTCGCCTGGTAGGAACGCGGTGATTAAGCGTCCGTTTTTGATGAGTTGTGTGCGGACGCATTTGCGTATGGCGCTGTTCGGCTGTTTGCTTTCAACGCCTACTTTTTCTAGGACTATGCCGCGGCTCATCGGCGCGCCTTGGAGGGGGTCTACTTTTTCGTCTAAGCGGAGCATGCGGCGGTTAAAGTAGCGATCTGACCAACGGAATTTTTTCCGTTTCTGTTTGAGTTGTCGCGCGGCGAATTCGCCTCTTGGGGATTTAGAACCCATACCTTATGTTTCCTCTTTTGCACACCATACATTCCAACACACATATATAAACAAAACGAACCAAACAACACCATACTCCAAAAAGACAAGGGTCCAATGTGAACTTCAGCCGCCCTTGCGATGCATGCGGAAAACCTATCGCGGCGGTTACAAGCACTGTCTAAAATGCAATATTTACTTCTGCTGGTACTGCGGATACGTGTTGCAGAACCATTCAAAAGAATATTCAGTGAAGTGCCCAATGTGCGGTGGGGGATTTGCATGACGAGTTTAAAGTTTGCGTTTCTTGAAGTAGACCATCAGAATAACGCTTTTATTCATTCTTTTTTCGCATAGCTCCGTCTAAATTTCGATTATTGCTTGATAGTAAACCCGTCCATCACCATATTCATGTGTGAAAGCAAATACTGCACCTGCATTCCAAAACGCTATGGGCTGGGAATCCTTGTTTAAAGAAGTAACTCCTGCGTGACCAGGTATTTCGTTAAAATAAAGTATGTCTTTTGTCGAAAGTGAGGTTCCAAATGGATTATCAAAAGCAGGGTTTGCTGTCCCACCAGTATTTATGTAGTTGCTACATCCGAACCATTCCCTTATAGATGTTAAATCAAGAGCCGTTGAAAGAGTCTTTGAATACACTGTTAAATAGCACTGAGCGGCAGCCAACAAAATGACGTTTCCGCCGTTGAAAACATAATCTCTAATTAATGGTTCATGCCGAGGCTCAACCGCATAATATGCAAAGAGCACCACAAGGTCATAATCGCTGAAATTGTCGGGGATGTCGCCAGCCAGCGTCACCTCGAAACCTGACTGTTCTAAAGCAACCGCTATCGATGAACTCCACTTGTCCATATATAATTCTGTAAACCACTCCCAATCGGCGCCGTCAGTCAAATGATGCGCAGCCCAATTATCTCTCCAGTTAACATATAATGCAGTTTTGCCCTCTTGTGCAGCCCATCTTGCTCCTCCACTAAGAAGTTGTAGGGAGGGCACTAATGATGTGTTAGAGTCATGTGTTGGAGAAGGGGTGGGTGAGGGTGATGGAGTGTCTGTTTTGCGTTCGATTGTTATCATCAGGTTTGCTGGTGGAGCTGTTGGCGCTACGGTCAGCCACGCAGATAGTTTCTGTGTTCCTGGTGGTATGCTGTAGTTGTGGTTGCTGAAGGTTACGTATTTGCCTTGGTATTCGGTGTCGTTCAAGCGAAAATCGAATTCTACAAAGTAGGTTACAGACGCGAGGTTCTCGACGGTTACGTCGAAGGTTGCGGTTTCCCCTGGGTAAAGACTGAAGCCTGACGGGTAATCGAGTATTTCAAGGGGGTCCTTGACTTCAAGCGGTATGTTGATAGACTGGAATGCGTAAGCTGCAAAGCTTCCAAAGGTTACGATTGAAATTAATAGTGCAATTACGATAAAAGCTCGTAAACGAAGTTTCTTCGCAGAATTGAACAAGAGCATTCACCGTCATAATTCAAGGCTTTTTTGCGATAAAAACGTTTTTGTCAAGGTTTCTTGACAAAAAAAGCTCGCAGTAAAGATTTTTTGTCAAGGTTTCTTGACCAAACGCCATTTTTTAGTCAAGATTTCTTGACAAAACCGAAGAGTAGCGTCAGATAACCATCCTTGAACCCCAAAATAAGAAATCGAGATAAGCGCGCCACATTGCAGCCGTAGCACCACGCAAAACCAACACGGCAACAGCGAGGCCAACATGGTTGAACTGAGAAGCGCAAAAATTAAAACTGAATCGATATTATAGTAGAAACGGGAATCCTAATGAAAAAAAGAATTATTCTAACGATTTTTGCTCTTTTAGCCGTTTTAATTCTCACGACAATCCCTAACGCATTATGTGCAAAATTTTACAAGATAAACTGGAATCCCGAAGCATCTCAAGCAATCGTGAATTTGGACTATCCATCAGAAGCGCATAGAGGGGACATAATAACTTATGAAATATATCTAAGTTGGTGGAAATCTGTGCTTGTGAACGAGTTTAATTTTTACATAAATTACCTAAGAGACGATGGAACGTGGCATACACTTTGGAGTACAAATCTCTTCACCGATGTCACTGTTACGGCAAACGACCCAAAAACCTACACTTTTGAGGTTGAGATACCCATTCATACAGCACTTTCAGAACATGCACTGCAAGCCAACTTTCATATTAAAGTGAATAACACATTCATGGCAGATTTACTTAGTGTATATACAACCCACGTAGTGGCAAAAACAACAGCAGAACTTCAAAGTGAAATTAATAGTCTTTATGGCGGTAACGCTTCATTAAGCGATGCCTATGACGCTTTAAGTTCAGAATATGAACAGTATAAACAGAGCCACTCTCACACCAATGAGGAATACGAAGACGCACTTTCAAGTCAATCACAACCAACACCACCACCACAAAACGATTCTACTGAACTCAATTTGTATAAGATGACATCATACATAATGGCACCTATAGCTATTGCTCTGGTGGTTTTGGTTGTTTATTTAGCAAAAACGAAAAAAAGTAGAGAATAAGTTTCTGAGATTCCTCTGCGTAACTATAAACCGCTTTGACCAAAGACCGCGTGACGTTGCCACGATTGACCGCACACCACCACGACGGCAAAGCCGAGCGCGAGCCACCAACAGAGAACTGAACCGTGAACTACCTATACATCAAATTTGGGGGTTTTGGGTGTCTCTTTCGGGGATTTTTCAACTAGAGGGGGCAAAAGCGGTTAGGAGTAGGCTTGTTTTGGTTAAAGGGCTGTTATCGTGCGGTTTCGTAATGTTTGTTAGATAAATGCAGATTTATCGGTCAAGCCGTCATCTTTCTAACGGAGGGTACGGTTTCTAATATACCAATTATTCTTTGAAGTCGTAGTTTATCTAACTAGAAAGTATTCAGGTTCGGAATTACCTGCTGCCTGCCTCTAGCTTTTGATGATTTGGTTTTGTAGGGTTTGTTGTTCTGTGGTGGCTTTTTCGATTAGGTTTTTGAGGGCTTCTTTCAGGGTTGCCGTGGTAGTAGGGGTGGGCGTCATCGAAACTGCGGTTCACTCACGGCTTCAATGTTTATATAAGGGAGGAGGGTAGTCTCCGCAGAGCACAAGTGAGTTCTGTGTTTTCAGGTGGATCTGATGTGGTTGGGTAGAAGTTGTTGTTCTGTTATAGTTTTGGCTTTGCAGGCTCTTTCACTGTCTTTTCTGCTTTAAAACGTCGATATTTTCCGCAGTGTGAGCCTCCATTATTAGCACATGTAAAATTGTCGGGATCGAAGTAAGGACAGATACTCCTAAATTCGCAGTAGTCCGTAAACACGTTTTGAATCTTGTTCAAAATTGATTCAAAACGACTCATAAATTAATCTCATCCTTTTTTCAAGCAGCGGTTTATGAGAGCTTGAGTAGAATTTGTTCGGGGATTCCTTCTTTTTCAAGCACTAGGTATCGTATGCCTTCGGTGTCGCCGAACTGGTCAAGCGGTTCCAGTGATTCTTGGGCTTTTTGCAGAGCCAGTAAGCGCTGCTGGTGGCTTTTCACCACGCTTTCTATTGCTGTTAATTCATGTAAGGGCGTAGCGTCCAAGACTATTTCTAAGCCGTTTACTTCTATTTGGCTTGGGTTTTCTTTAGGCTGCTTTTTGCCTGCTACCTTGGCGACTATGTCGTGCAGTCTCTTCGATTTTTCAGCTACGGCTCTTACGTAGTCCAGTTGCCGCAGGGATTCGCCGAGCGCGCTTTTTGTCGCGGCCAGTTCCTTGTCTATTTTTTCCGCGATTTCCATGGCTGAACCGTATTCTTTGATGCCTACAAACTCGTTTTCTGCGGCTTTCAGCTCTGCGTGTACTTGCGGAAAAGTGTCCTCTGGCGTTTTATCTGGTTTTTCCTTTGTTGTTCTGGTTTTTTTCGCTTTTATGCTGGGTTTTCTTGGTGTTTGCGGTTTTTCGGTTACTTTGGGTTCAGGATGTTTTTTTAGTCTGTCGAACAGTGTGGTTCCCCGACAGCATATCATGTATTAATATATAATAATCACTATTCCACCACAAACAATATTCCCAAAACAGACATAACACCCCACCCAAAAAAAGCACACAAAAATTCTACACTAAAATTCAACCTGCATTTCATGCTTTAAATAAGGGGGGCTATAGTCTCCGAGAGCACAACAGAGCACAAACGCGCCAAAACTAAAAAACACTCAATCAACTACACAAAAAACACGCAACAACAATCAGCCATGCACAAGCCAAAACACGCCTTCTAGCAAGGTTCACGCAAATATCGCTCAGACACAACCCAGCCCGACACCTCAGGCTGTTGGGGACCGCAGGCTGAGCTGGTCGACCAAAATCTTCCAGCTTACACCCCGGCTCCATCAAACCCATCTTTTATGGGTGCCCTTGTCCCGTGAAACGGGAATGGCTGCCTCTTTTCAGGAGAGGCTTCGAGCTTAGATGCTTTCAGCTCTTATCCTCAGCGGCGTGGCTGCCCGGCGACTGCCTTGTCAGACAACCGGTTAACTAGAGGCCACAGCGTCCCGTTCCTCTCGTACTAGGGACCC
>Ga0209636_10001108_pt1 | contig 27066 bp, 24 predicted proteins | sample DeeMarSWOR152_54_FD_187464 | JGI IMG/M metagenome (GOLD analysis project Ga0209636, IMG submission 187464) | Marine sediment microbial communities from White Oak River estuary, North Carolina - WOR-1-52-54 (SPAdes) (version 2) | ecosystem: Environmental > Aquatic > Marine > Intertidal zone >...
TCATAAGCCCAGTCCGGGAATGATAATCCTTTTTATGAACAGAAAAATGTTCGGTCAAATAGTTGATTTTGTTGGTTAAAAGGGCAATTTGCACTTCTGGCGAACCTGTATCATTAGGATGAACTTTGAATGAATCCACGATTTTTTCTTTTTCTTCCTTACTCAACACCAGTTTTTTCTCCTCGAGTAATGAATTTTATACACTTATAGGAGATGATAATTAATACTACCAAAAAATAATACACTTGTAAATTGCTAATTGTTAAGGGGAATCCTTCGCTCTTTTCTCCTCCGGAAAAAAACAATTCCCGCTCAGTCTTCGAAGATTTTGGAGTACTTAGCTTGACCCTAGAGTCATTGTTCGGCTGGAAAGAGATCTTGCTGTTGAGGTGCCGGGTGATTTGTTCTATCATGAAAAGGAGGTTTTCACTTTTGTGTTAAGTGCAAAAACAAAAATCGTCTTGCTCTTCTTTTTCAATCTGATTCTCATAACTGTGAGTTGGCTTATGGCCTGTTATGCTTATCCAAGGCTTCCGGTTAAAATGCCCCTCTGGATCGATTTTCTCGGACAAGAACCTATGGCTGCTGAAAAATCTCCTTTTTTCTTCATCTATGCTGTTTCCCAGACGCTTCTTGTCATCATATTTTTAGCCATCATTCATTTTAAGCACCGCAGGGAAAAAAGCCTCATTTCTTCTCCGGTGCATGATTTACAGAAAGAATTCATTCTTTTGGTCCTAATTTTTTTTCAACTGATTTTTATCCACATCCAGAGAAGCCTGGTCCTTATGGCTCACGGAGTGGAGGAGGGAATAAGGCCTTATTATTTCTACTCTGTGTTTGGAATCATTTTGATTCTCATCCTATACTATCGCATGCGCCTGAAAGCACTGAGGAAAAAAATCGGTGAAAAAGGATGAGATATATGCTGTTTATTTGAATCTTTCAAGAATGCTTTTTCTTTTTAAGAGTGCCTGAGCATATTTAGACTCAAAACCACCCATTTTCTCTTGAACTTCTTTTAACTTGGCCTCGATTTCTTCGAGTGTCATCCGGTTGATCTTTTTTTTCTTTTTGGGTGGGGCTTCTTTTATCTCGGGTGCAGCGGCTTTTTTTTCTTCTATTTTTGCTTCCTCTTGTTCTTCTTTCTTTTCTTCTTTTGGCTCTACCTTTTCAGGCTTCACTCCTGGCTTTTCTTTTTCTTTCTTTTCAACGGTGGGCTGTTTTTCCTTCTCCTTTTCCTTCTTTTTTCCTTCTTCTTCAACCTTTTCTGCTTCAGCCGGCTTAATTTCCTCTTCTTCTTCCTTTTTTTCCTTTTTTGGCTTTTCCTCTTTTTTTGGAGGTTCTTTTTTGACTGTTTCTTCTTTCTTTTCTTCTTTCACTTTCTCTTCTTTATCTTGGGCTTTTTCGGTCTTTTTCTCTTTCTCCTGGGAGGACGCATCCGTCTGATCTTTTGTCTGCGCAGGTTTGCTTTCCTCAGGGCTTACTTTCTGTTTGTCTTTTTTTTCTTCTTTTTCTTCTGGCATTTTATCCTTCCGAATTTAGGGTTCTTTCTATTCCGGTGATATACAGGTTTATGTAGCTTACCAGAATTCCGCCCAAAAATAAACATTTTAGGTGGTCTCGAAATTGCCGATAGAACCAACAATGCGCACATTCCAGCGTCATTACGAGCACCCAAAGGGTGCGCGGTAATCTCTTGGTAGCATATTGAGATGGCCGCGCTTCGCTCGCCATGACATTTTCTATCGGCAATTCTGGGGTGGGAATGGAAATGCTTTTTAGGATATCTTGCGCTTCAAAGGGGAATTTAGTATAGTCTGGAAAACATGTACTTGCTTTATTCTTTCTTGCTTTTCATGTATCTTCTTTTTTACTTTCCAGTTTATTATTTCCGTGTTCGGTTTTATAAAGAAGAGCGTCTTCATCTTCGACAAAGACTTGGTCTTGATCTTGGAGAAACAGAATTTAACAAGAGATCCATCTGGATCCATGCGGTCTCAGTGGGGGAGGTGCTGTCCCTTCAGAGTCTGATCATGGAAATCAAAAAGAACCATCCCGATTGGACTGTCAATTTTTCCTGTTTGACCAATTCCGGATTTCATATGGCAAAGCAGAAGCTGAAGGGAGTGGACAAAATCTTTTTCCTCCCGCTTGACTTCAAATGTGTTGTTCTAAGGTTTTTTCGGAGGCTTAAGCCGGATGTGTTTGTTCTTGCAGAATCAGAATTTTGGCCGAACCTCTTGAGAGTGGCTCATCAGAAAACAAGAGGAGTGCTTCTGGCAAATGGCCGGATCTCTTCACGCTCACTCAGGCGGTATAAGAATATAAGATTTCTGATAAAACGAGTGCTTCTCAACATAAGTCAATTCTTAGTTCAGACAGACAGAGATAAGAAAATGCTTCTTCAAATTGGGGTTGATCCCTCTGTCATCGAAGTCTCAGGAAATTTGAAGGCTGAGATCGAACTTCCTGCTCTTTCCCAGAAAGATATTACAGATATCAGGAGGGATTTGAACATCCCAGAAACAGCAAAGCTGGTTGTTGCAGGAAGCGTTCGAAAAGGGGAGGAGGAGCCACTTCTGGATGCTTTTTCGGACGCCAAAGAGACAAATCCGGATCTTCTGCTCATCCTCGCACCTAGACATCCAGATCGAGCGGAGGAAGTGGAGAGGATATGCCAGGGATATCCGTTTGAAGTCAAAAGAAGAACAAAAATCCTTCCTGGATCGCGATGGGATATATTGATCTTAGATACCCTAGGAGAGCTGGCAAAATTTTATGCCCTCTCAGATGCGGCTTTTGTCGGCGGGAGCTTGATTCCCTGGGGAGGGCACAATCTGCTCGAGCCAGCATTCTATGCCAAACCACTCTTTTTCGGTCCCCATATGGATAATTTTGCCCATCTTGCAGAGACTTTTATCCAATCTGGCGCAGCACGAACGGTCAAGACCAAAAAAGACTTGGTGAACATGTACAGCATGGAAGATGAGAAAGATCTTTACGAGATGGGCCAGAAAGCTCGATTGATCCTTCAATCCCTGCAAGGGGCTACCAAAAGAACACTTCAGGCCATAGAAACTTTGATGTGTAAACCGTGAGGGAAATGAAGCGTTCCACATCTGGTTTTATTATTTTTGCATTGATCCTGGGATTTGGAGTTCCCGCTCGTTCAATGGATGGGGAACAGAATTCTTTTGACTACCATCTGAATAAGGAGTTTTTTGAAAGATTCGGATTCGATGTTTACGATGTCATCAAATCTCCTGCAGGATGGAAAAACAATGACTTCTGGCGTTTGACAGCAGTTTTGGGAGCAGGAGCAGTCTTGTTCGCTTTTGATGAGGATATTGATGATTGGTCCCAGGAGCATCAGACACCCTCCTCAGAAGATCTGGCTCAACTTGGCTCTTCTCTTGGAGATGGAGGATATTTAGGTGCAATGATCGCCACTTTATATGTCGCAGGGGAGGTTTTTGGAAAACGAGGCTTGAGAAAAACAGCTCTTCTGAGTCTGGAGAGCTGGTTGACTTCAGGAGCGATTGTGCTCGGGATGAAGGCGATCGTCGGGCGTGCGCGTCCACACACAGATAAAGGACCCTATTCGTTTCATCCCTTGGCTTTCCGATCTGATCACTATTCTTTTCCCTCAGGACATGCGGCATCTGCCTTTGCTGTGGCTGCGGTTATTGCAGATCAATCTGATTGTCTAGCCGTGGATATTTTGGCTTATTCATTGTCGACTTTTGTGACCGTATCCCGAGTCCATGAACAAAGGCATTGGGCATCGGATGCCTTTATTGGAGCAGCAATCGGCTATTTTATAGGCAAAAAAATTTCCGGTCTGCATCAGGGAAAGGATCAGAAAAATATCCAGGTTGGATTCTGTCTTTCTCCTCGAACGAATGGATTGACTGTCTCGATTCATTTCTGAATATAACTTGCAGCAAGGTATTCTTCTATTTTTTAAAAATGTATAACTAGGAGTTAGAAAAATCAAACGCAAATTTTTGGCAGTAGGGGATTGAGGCCAAGAAGTATTTTGTATGTCGAGACTTCGGCCCAGCAGGCCAGTTCATCGGCAGATAGTTTTTCGTTTCCCTGAGAACCGATAAGCACGGCTGTATCTCCCAGAGCGACTTGAGAGTCGGGATCCAGACGTACCTCGAGATGGTTGGCTGTGATGGATCCGATTATCGGAAATTTTTGACCCTTGATCAAAACCGAGCCTTTTCCGACTGCCTTGGATGGATAGCCGTCTGAATACCCGACAGGAAGAACGGCGATTTTTTCTCTTCGAGCTGCTTGATAGGCTCTGTGATAGGAAACCGAATCGCCTGGCCTTAGGTATTTGACCGACGCCACGCGACTCTTGAATTGAAGAACAGGTTTGAGAGAGAGCAGATCTTGTTTTTGCGTTTTTTCTGAAGGGTAGTAGCCATAGAGCAGGATTCCGGGCCTCACCATATCCAGATAAGATGATTCTAAGGCGCAAACTCCAGCACTGCTCAAAGCATGTTTGAGGCCCAGAGGAATGCCTTTTTCTTGTGCATCCCGGCAAAGAGAAAGGAATCGTTCCATCTGGACTTTATCGTACTCCGGGTCTTCGGTTAAAGTAGTTGAGATTCCCTGGATGTGGATGGCCTCTAGTGAAGCAGCTTTTTCAATATAGGACAAAGCTTCATAATAGGGGATACCCATCCTTCCCATCCCTGTATCGATATGGAGATGAACCTTGACCGTGTTACCCAGTTTTTCGGCGTTCTGGCTGAGGAGTTGGATTTCCTCTGTAAAAACCGACTGAGAGATGTCATATTCGGTCAGGAGACTTGTGTCTTGCGGAAAGAGAGGTCCAAAATTCAGAATCGGACATTTCACTCCTGCTTCTCTGAGCCTGATGGCTTCTTGGAGTTTACACACCATCAGAGAATCGATACCTTTACTGTCTAAAAATCGTCCCACTTCTTCCAGGCCATGTCCGTAGGCATTCGCCTTGATAACAGCCATGATGGGAACTCGAGCTCGTCCTCTCACCTTTTCAAGATTCCAGGCCATGTTCTGAAGATTCAGCTCGATCCAGGTGTCTTTGCTGGGAGCTTGATTCTTATTCGAAAGAGAAAATATGCTGGATTTCGCTGCGGCTCTCCTGGTGAAGACAAACGGAAGGCTGAGTCCTGCGAATTGAAAAAAATTCCTTCTGGTTAATTTCATGTGCTCCCTCCTCAAGACCTAATCTTTACCAATTGAAGATGACAATAAGTAGTCTGACCTTTTCATTTTATCTCATTCTTTTCATTCCATATATCCTTTTTTTCAGAAAATATGCATTTATCCTCTGACCGTGTTGAGACAGAGATAAAGGGTGATGAGGTTGGATTTGGTATGGGTATGGATTATAATGCAAAAGATGAGAAAAACAGTTTTCTTAATCGGATTTTTGGTCTTGGGATTCCTGTCTCTTTTTCCTATCCAGCAGAAATCACATCAGACCAGTGAACTTGCGGTGGACCTTAAGTTCAGAGCTCTCCACCCCGGAGAAGCTGTAAAAGTTAAACTCAAAGGAAGGGATGATATCAAGTTAGCCGATATGTATTTCATGGGATCGAAACACACTATGGGCAAAGGACAAAATCCTGTCACATGGATGGCTCTGATTGGACTCGATCTTGGAATAAAACCAGGAACTTACAAAATAGACATTTCTGTCCTGTTCAATGATGGAAGCTGTGGCAATATTTCAAAAGAAATTCTAGTTCTTGGTAAGGAGTTTCCTGTGAAGAAACTTTGGGTGAAGCAGGAATATGTCACTCCTCCTGCGGAAGCACTGGAAAGAATCAGGATCGAATCAGAGCTTCTCAAGGAGATCTATGCCATTTTTACTCCTACCTGGCTTGGAGAAGGAAATTTTATCATCCCCTCTGAAGGGAATGTGGCGCCCAATTTTGGGGAAAGACGAATCCTGAATAACCAGCCCCGTTCTTCCCATAGTGGGGTGGATATTTCCTCTCCTTATGGTGCTCCGGTGAGGGCTTCCAACACCGGACGGGTTGTCTTAGCCAACGATCTCTATTTTGCAGGTAAGTCAGTGGTCATCGACCACGGCTTAGGTGTTTTCACCCAATATCTGCATTTTTCGAAAATCATTGCGCAGAGAGGAGAGTTAGTTAAAAAGGGTGACGTCATCGGTGAAATCGGAGCTACTGGCCGAGTGACAGGCCCCCACCTTCACTGGGGAGTCAAAATATCTGGGGCTAGAGTGGATCCGCTTTCCCTCTTGAACCTCGAATTCGACTAACCTGAATTATTCCGGTTCTTTTAAATATTTCGCCAGCCAACTGAAAACACTCTTCCACCAGAACTGCGCGTTTTGAGGTTTCAGGACGAAGTGACATTCGTCAGGAAAATAGATCATCTTTGAAGGGACTCCCATCCTCTGAAGGGCTGTAAAGAACTGAAATCCCTGGGTTACAGGGACACGGAAATCCAATTGTCCATGGATCACCAGACACGGTGTCCGAAAATTTTGAGCAAAAAAGCTGGGTGACCATTTTTCATACATCTCAGGATTTTCCCAGGGGGATCCTCTGAATTCCCACTCCGGAAACCATAGCTCCTCTGTGGCTCCATGCATAGAACGAAGATCATAAACACCGGCATGGGAGATCAAGCAGTCAAACCTATCAGTATGTCCTTCGATCCAATTGATCATATATCCGCCGTAGGAGGCTCCTGCAGCTCCGGTTTTCCTGAAGTCGATAAATCCATAATTGGAAAACAGATAGTCCAGAGCGAGCATGATATCCTCAAAAGGTTTTCCACCCCAGTCTCCGGTGATAGAGTCTGTGAAATCCTGTCCGTATCCTGTGCTTCCATGAAAATTGACCATGGCCACCACATACCCGGGTGAGGCGAACATCTGAGCATTCCACCTATAGTGAAAATCATCTCCCCATGCACCTTGAGGCCCTCCATGAATGAGCATGACAAGGGGATATTTTGTCGTCGGATCGAAAAAGGGCGGCTTCACCAAGAATCCATGTACTTTGTCTCCTTCTGCACCATCGAACCAGAATTCTTCTGCGGAATTCATCTCGATGTCGGCCAGAAGCCCGGAATTTATTTCAGTGAGTGGATCGAGCTTTTTTTGTTTCAAGTCATAGGAATAGATTTCAGCAGGTCGATGCATTGCCTGTTTCAGGAAATACATGGTCTGTCCATCCGGAGAAAGTTGAACCGATCCAAAGGTGTGCCCTTCGAGCAGTCTTTCTATGGTTGCTTCGTCCAAAGATATCCGTGCAAGGACATTCCTGCCGCTTTCTTCGAAGGTGAAGAAGATGGATTGACTGTCCGGCGCCCAAAGGATCTCATCCACGGAACGATCTAAAGAATCGGTGAGATTTACCGTTTTCTTCGTCTGGCATTCATACAAAATCATGCTGTATTTATCAGCCTCGAACCCTGGTCGCACCATAGCCCGAAAAGCGATATATTTTCCATCCGGAGAATAGTGGGGAGAATTGTCATTGGCCTTGTTGGAGGTGATTTTTATTGGTTCCCCGCCTGTTACCAGACACGTGAACAGGTCATTGTTCGTGCCCAGACTCATTTTAATCTTTGGATCATCATTCCGGACAAAACAGATTTCCTCTCCGTCAGGAGAAAAAACATAATCCTGGTGTCCGCCTAAAGATATTGGGGGAGTATCATAGTCACCTGGTGTGACATCTCCAGCTTCTCCACCCTCAGCAGAGATGACGAACACGTGGCTTCTCATACCGTCTCCCCAGGCATTCCAGTGGCGGTAGAGCAGCTCGTTGAAAACCTTGGCCTTCACAGCGCTTTTTTCCTTTTTTTCTATTTTGGCTTTGTTGCACTCATCATCAGGACATTCCGGATAGACAGATGAAGAAAAGGCCAGGTGTTTTCCTGTGGGGGACCAGATAACTCCAGAGGCGCCGGTAGAAAGGATTGAAATCTGAGAGGCTTCGCCTCCACGCGTATCGATCATCCAGATATGCGGACTTCCGCTTCTTGTGGAGATGAAGGCGATTTTTTCCCCGTCAGGCGACCAGCGAGGATGAGAGTCAGCCTGGGGACTGGAAGTGAGAGCCCAAGGTTCGCCTCCTGTGGTTGGGACGATCCAAATGTCACTGTTGGTCGCGTTTTTCTCCAGATCCATTTCTGTGACCACAAATGCAATCAGGTCTCCCTTAGGCGAGACCTGTGGGTCACTGATTCGTTTGATCTGGATGAAGTCTTCGAATGAGAGGGGACGTTTATCCGGATAGGCGTTGAGTGAACTTAAAAGGAACAGTATGGATAAACATGCTGTAAATTGTTTTTTCATAACTCCTCCTTTCTAACCCTAATTTATTGAGTCACATCCCTTTCGTCAAGCCTTTAAGATACAAAAATATCAATAAGCTTTTGAGATCAGGTAGGGTGTTAGAAAAACCGTCATGTTTTTGGAACATATTGCTTGATCTACCCATTTATTGACATCCTTTTTGCTGGTCTCTATAGTATATCCTTAAGATGCAGGATATCCATGAGTCACGATAAAGAAATCAAGATGGACACTCCTTTGGTCGAGGCTATCCGACAAGCCTATAAGTCTGGACAGGAAGACGAGGCACTCGAGCCCATAGTTGCTGTCGATTCCGCAGGTAAGCCCATCGGAAGGTTTCAAGCTAGAGATTCTGTCATTTTTTATGATATCCGGGGAGAAAGAGAGATCGAATTGACCGAGAGCTTGACCGATCCTGAGTTCCCACATTTTCCGATCGAAAAAGATCTCCGGTTGAATTTCGTGACCATGATCGAATACAGCTCATCACTAGAAGTCAGAGTGGGTTTCGAAGCGGATACTCAAATCAAGAACACGCTAGCAGAGGTGATTACTCTCGCTGGGATGAGGCTTATCAAAATTGCTGAGTCTGAAAAGGCCATTCATATCGGATATTTTTTAAACGGAAAAAGAGAGGAACCATTCCCTGGCGAAGAGAGAATCATCATTCCTTCACCAGAGGATGTGGACAATTATGCACTCGTTCCAGAAATGAGTGCTGACAAGGTGACCGATGAAATCTGTTCCAGCCTCGATGATCCCTCTTCAGAGATCATTATTGCCAACCTGGCCAATGTGGATGTGGTTGGACACATCGAAGACAAGGAAGCTATATTAAAGGCTGTGGAAGCTGTCGATGGAGCCTTGGGGAAGATCGCTGAAGCCTGCCGCCAGACAGGAACGACATTGATCGTCACTGCGGATCACGGCACAGTGGAAGAATGGCTCTATCCCGATGGGGCTGTCAATACCGGACATACTCAAAATCCTGTTCCCTTCATTCTCGCTGATTTTTCTGCTGAAGATCCAAGCTGGAACGTGCGAGATAAAGGGGAACTGATCGATGTGGCTCCAACAATTCTCAGATTGCTACACTTGGACAAGCCTCCAGAAATGACAGGAACCAGTTTGATCCAGAATTTTTCTGGCGATGCGAAATCCGGGGGTAAAATTCTGCTCCTGATCCTGGATGGATGGGGGATGAGAGAAGACAAAAGAGGCAATCTTATCAAAGAAGCATATACTCCCAATTTTGATGCCCTGTGGTCTCGATTTCCTCACACCCTGCTGGCATCATCAGGAGAAGCAGTTGGTATGCCTGCGAATACAGTTGGCAATTCTGAGGCTGGACACCTTCACCTTGGAGCAGGGAGGCGCATTTTTTTAGATCGGGTTAAGATCGACATGGCCATCGAGGACGGGAGTTTTTATCGAAATCCCGCTTTTTTATGGGCCATGGAAGAGGCGAAAAAGACGAGAAAAGCCCTGCATCTATTGGGGATAGTGTCCTTTTACAGCTCACACGGATCGATCGAGCATCTTTTCGCCCTGCTGCGTCTGGCGAGGAAAGTGAATTTGGAGCGAGTATTCATCCATGCTTTGATTGGACGCAGAGGAGAGAGACCAGAGAGCGGAGCGATTTATGTGGCCAAAGTGGAGGAGATGTGCCGCGAGCTCAGCCTTGGTCAGGTGGCCTCGGTTATCGGGCGCTTTTGGGCCTTGGATAGAGAGTGCAACTGGGATCGGGTGGAAAAAACCTACAGGGCATTGGTCAGAGGAAAAGGCACACCTGTTCCTTTAGGAGTGGGGTAACAGCACAAAAAATATGAGTCTTACGGAACTTTTTGACCACAGACACGTATTCTCCATAAGAAGGACAGAGAAAGATCGCTGAATCGATGAGTGTACAAATAAAGGATATTCATTTCAGTTACGGGAAGGTGAAAGCTCTGGTTGGGGTGGATATCGATCTTCCTAAAGGTGCAATCGGTCTACTCGGGCCAAACGGTGCAGGCAAAAGCACGCTCCTTCGGATTCTTTTGGGATTTTTGACTCCCGATAAGGGAGAAGGGACTGTACTCGGCTATGATATCAAACAGCAGCAGACCTTAATCCGACGATTTGTGGGATACATGCCTGAAGATGATTGTTTTATCCCAGGCATGGATGGGGTGTCTTTCACATCTTATATGGGCGAGCTTTCGGGCATGCCCCGCCAAGAAGCTATGAAGAGGGCCCATGAAGTTCTTTTTTACGTCGGCCTGGAAGAGAGCCGCTACCGCAGGACCGAAACCTACTCGAGCGGGATGAGACAGCGTCTCAAACTCGCTCAGTCCATTGTCCATGATCCCAAGCTTATCTTCCTTGACGAACCGACCAGCGGACTGGATCCCCAGGGGAGAAAAGAGATCCTGGAACTCATCATGGATATCTCCTCCAAAAAGGATATCCAGGTTCTGATCTCCTCTCATATCCTCCCCGATATCGAACAGACATGCTCCTATGTCGTGATCCTGGATAAAGGCAAACTGGCAGCTCAGGGACAGATCAGCGAGCTCAAACAAGTCCAGTACAGCCTTTATGAATTGAGAATCAAAAGTGAGGAAAAAAATTTCTTGAAGAGACTGGAAGAGACCAAAAGCAGAATCGATGAAACAGAAGATAAGCTTCTGAGAGTTTATCTTCCTCCTGGTCTCGATCCTCAGGAAATTTTTCACATCGCCGCTGAGGAGAAGGTCCAAATCAGACACTTCGTGAAGAGTCAAACCTCGCTCGAGGACCTGTTTGCCAAAGTTGTGGGAGTGGATTGATGACCATCAAGGAGAAGGGATACACCCACTGGGACGGCGAACTCAGAGACGGCCGATTTCCCTGGTGGCCGATCACGCGTTTTGGAATCAAACTGACTTTTAAGAGGAAATTTTTCAAGTTTTTGTTTGCCTTAACCCTCATTCCTGCCCTTGTTTGGCTTGTTGGCATTTATATATCCGAGAGGCTGGAGGATTTTAGTTTTATGGTGAGAGGGGATCAGACAGATTTTCTGAATGTCAATCCCAGTTATTTCAATACCTACTTCACCAACGATTTTTTGCTGTTTATGATCATCATGATCCTGGTCTTCTGCGGGGCAGGCCTGATTTCGGACGATCTGAAACACAACGCTTTGCAGCTCTATTTTGCAAGGCCGTTGAAGAAAAAGGACTATCTGTTCGGCAAAGCTGCTGTCATTTTTTTCTTCTTGTTCATCATAACCCTTGTACCCGGGCTTGTTTTTGTCATCATGAAATTGATATTCGCAGGAAATTTTAAATTTATTATCTCTTATCCCTGGCTCCTTCTTTCCATAATCGTGTATTCATCGCTTCTCACGAGTTTTTTCGCTCTCTACACTCTCCTTCTCTCTTCTGTAGGTAAAAACCGAAGATATGTGGCCATCCTCATATTCGGGGTCTATATCTTTTCGGATATTTTTTTCGGGATTTTTTATGGAATCTTTCGAAGCCAATACTTTGCTCTTCTTTCCATAAAAGTCAACATTCAGCAGATCGGTGCAGTGCTGTTCAATCAAAGAACGCCTCAGGATGTGCCCTGGATTTATTCCCTCTTGATCATCCTCGGAATGTGTGTGCTTTCTGGCCTCTTCCTGAATAAAAAGGTCAAAGGAGTGGAGATCATCAAATGACCGCTGTTATCCAGACACAGAATCTTTCTAAATGGTACGGGAATGTTCTGGGATTGAGCGATGTAACGCTTCAGATTGAGCCGGGGATAACCGGGATCCTCGGACCGAACGGTGCGGGAAAGTCGACTTTCCTCAAACTCATAACCGGTCAGATCAAACCAAATATTGGCCGAGTCATGATTCATGGCCAGAAAGTCTGGAACAATTATGCACTGTTTGCGCAGATCGGATTTTGTCCAGAACAGGACTCTTTTTATGAAGAATTGACAGGGTGGCAGTTTCTGACCAATTTGTTGAAACTCCATCACTTCTCACCGGAAAAGATCAATGAGAAAGCCGAAAAGGCTATGGATATCGTGGAACTCACTAAAGATAAAGATAGAGTCATCCGTTCCTACAGCCGAGGGATGAGGCAGAGGCTGAAGGTTGCTCAAGCGATTGCCCATGATCCGAATATCATCATCTTGGATGAGCCTCTCAATGGACTCGATCCATTGGGAAGGCGCAAGATCATCAGGCTGATCAAAGAGTACAAAGGTGAGGGAAGGATGATTGTTGTCTCCAGCCATGTGCTTCCTGAAATCGAAGCCATGACCAATCGAATCATCTTGATCCACCAGGGAAAGATTTTTGCCCAAGGCGATATCCACTATATAAGAGATTTGATCGAAACCCATCCCCACATCATCTCTATCAAATGCAGCCATCCTCGCCTTCTAGCCGAGAAGTTTATTCGCTATGATTATGTCTTGAAGGTACATTTCGATCTTCAGAAAAAATCCCTTCTGGTCGAGACAAACAACAGAGATAAGTTTTTTTCTCTTCTGCCCTCTCTTTTCAGAGAGAATCATATTAGTGTAGAGGAGATCACCTCTCCGGATGATAATCTGCAAGCGGTTTTTGATTATTTGATCGGGAAATAGATATGACACAGGGCGACACAAAAAAGGTTTCGTTCTTTTTTCAATCTGTTAAAGATGTTTTTGCTTTTTTCTTTTCTCTGGTCAAGAAAGTCAGGAAGACCAAGATCTTTTTCTTTATAAGTTTTCTTCCTGTTTTCATGGCCTTTATCGTGAAATTTTCCCAGATATTTTCTCTTGCCAGAAATATCGAAGGCATCTATATCTTCAATAACATGATCATGACCTTCTATATGCAGTTTTTGATACTGATTCTGGCGCTTTTTTATGGAACCTCTGTGAGTTCTGAAGAACTGGAAGGAAAAACCCTGACTTACCTGACAACACGTCCAGTCTCTAAATCAGCCATAATCATCGGCAAATATGTTGCCTATACCGGGTTAGTTGTCATTATGACCATATTGGGTGTGGTGTTTTCTTTTTTGGTTCTGAATCTGAATGAACTCTATGAGTTATCCTTGTATCAAATTCTCTTCAGGGATGTGGCAGTTTTAGGATTGGGTCTTATGTGCTACACAGCGTTTTTCACTTTTGTCGGGACCATTTTGAAGCGATCGATCATGTTCGGGCTTATTTTCAGTTTTGGTTGGGAGAATGTGATTCAATATTTCCCTGGTTCCACCCAGAAATTCACCATCGTGCATTACCTCAAGTCGCTGCTCCCGTCTCCATCCACAGGAAGATTTTCCTTCCTGCTCTTCCGGCTCGAGCCAAGTTCAACAGGGAACTCTGTTTTCATGCTTTTCCTGATCACCGGTGTTTTTCTGGTATTGGCCTGTGTACTCTTTACGTTCAAAGAATATATTATGGAAGACTGAAACACTGGATTCTCAGTTTTTAAAATTTTAATTCAGGAACAATCCACGAGATGAACGAAATGAAAAGAATCAACAAATATATCGCTATTTTTCTTCTTCTTCCTCTCCTGCTGCCATCTGTTTGATTTTGTTGACCAACTCCTCAGGAATGCTGGCGTAGATTTTCACATACTCATCGGTCGAACTGATCTCGATCTTGTTCAGCAGTTCGCCGATTTCTGGCTTTTCTGCTGCAGCCATGCCGCCAAAGGCCTTTAGACCGTTTAAAGCTTCAGCCACTTTCTTGTTGCCCTCAGCATTCGGGCTCATGGCCATGATTTCTGCAATTAAGTTTTGATTCTTGTAGTCAAAATAAAGAGCTACTGACTCGATCTCTTTCATAGCCCCCATCATAGGATTTTCAGAGGCTGCTTGTTCCATGGCTTCGGCAGGGACAAGCATGGCTCCCCAGAACAGTGCGTCTTTGTTGGTCTTGTCTATCAGTGCAGAAAGCTTTTCGTTTTTAAAAACATTGTCTTTCTTGTTTTCCAAAACATCCAAGACCGCTTTTACCGGAGCTTCATTTCCTACCACCACATTTGAGTCGTTGATAAAAGAAAAAGCTCCAGATTCATCCTTTTCCCAAGCTTTGTAGAGAGTGAAACTTTCGTATTGTTCTTCCATGAGCTCCTGCCCTTCTTCCTCCATTTTTTCTTTGATCAGAGCAAGAATGGCATCCTTGTCATATTTTAGGTTGATAACTCCCACCCCTTCTTGGTTTTCTTCGCCCGTGCCCTTCATTATGCCGGCTGCAAGAAAATAAATGTCTTTTTGGGGATCGATCCCGGTTTTCTCGATAAATTCTTGGTACTTCTGATAGTCTTTTTGTTCTTGAATGGTTTTTCTGGCAACTTCTGTTGTCATGGCCCTGTGGACATCGACAAAGAATACTCCCAAGACATCGCTAGGGATCATTCCGAGAATATCCTCGGCTTTGGCTGTCCCAGCCTTAGGTGCGGCTTCTTTTTTTCCGCATGCTGTAAACGAGAATAAAGCAAGAAGAACGACCAAGTTGAAAGCAATGAATCTTTTCATTTCAGATGTCTCCTCCTCAAATTTTAAAATAAATCTATTTGGTAAATATATCAGAAAGCTTCTATAAAGAGCAAGAAAAAAAGTGGAAGCAGTCACGTAAGCCGATTCGTCAGTCCGTGGATTTTCCCATCTTTATCCCGGAGGAGGAACAGCTCCCCCTATCAGCCAGTAAAAATTGCTTTCATGCGCGTTCGCCTCTAGATGGCTTTCTCCTCAGCTTACATGACTGCTACTGAAATTTTCACGAATAATTGTTTATTTCTCATCGAGCTTGCGTGACACTCGATTTTTATCCACAATCTCTAGATTCTTGCCAAAAAGCTGGTCCTTAGCTGAGATATCTGTAGAGTTCCATTTGACTGGAGTAGAACCAGCAGCGGACCCAGATTAAACTGAAAATAAAGACCTGTTGGTACAAGAATGCAGCCAGTACGCCCCAAAAATGGGATTGAGGGATCAATCCTTGAATCAGAATATAGAGGAGAGTGACCATTGCCTGGACAAGAAAGAGGAGATAGAACAGGCCCAAGGTCGAGCCGAGATGCCTGAAGACAAATCCAAAAGCTCCTAAAGCGGCTCTTAGGATATTCCGGCTCTCTTCCAAGACGATTTTAATGCGTGCATAGTCAAAGATCATCTGGATTAACAGAAAAAGAAACAGAACAACAGCACTGAAAAGGAGCCCAAGATAGAACGGCGTAAGCTCTGAGAAGGAATTTTCTCTCACATTCTCCAGAATGGAGCCTAATATTCCGAAAGAGACAAAGGGGAACGCAATGAAAAAAAACCAGGACAGAAGCATAAGCAAAAAGAAACGAAAAAAATGGGAGCCTGCACCTCTAAAAAATTCTCCTAAAGAAAATTTTAATTCTTCTGTGTTGAAAATCGAGAGAATGCCACCGGCCAGGAATGTGTGAAGTATGATGTACAGAAGTCCCATGATGAGAACGATAGGAGGGAGATCCAGAAAACGCATCATAAGTAATCCCTCCAGGTTGTTGAGGATGGCGCCTTTTCCGATTATGGAGGGAGTGAACGTTTTCTCTAAACCTTTTGCTTCGTCTCTAAATTCTTCCCACCACAGATAATCAAAGCTTTCTGCCATCCGCTCTCCTACCAAACTCTGACCAAAAGAGTCTTGCAGGGAGTAATACAAAGGCAAGGCAAGAATAAGGGAGAAAGCAAGATTGACGATAAGAAGCAGCAGGATCATTCGGACTGCTTTCTGCGCGTTTGCAAATCCTTTAATGAAATTGATAACGACTTTCATCTTTTCGTCAGCTCCTCTTCCTTGAGATTTTCTTCATCCTCCATCAAATCCATGATTCATATACATGATCCAATTGTGTCCCTTTTGTCAATGGATTCTTGCAAAAAAGACCTAGAAGAGAAAAAAAAGAAAAAAACCCTTGAGGAGATCTTGTGGTTCAAAACAATCGAGTGATCAAGCCTTCTGGAAGAGTCAGCCCATGATTTCTTGTAAAGCTTCTTGGATGAGATCCAAAGCTTTGGCCAAACGTTCTTTTTTTTCTCCGTAGCCAAAGCGGAGGTAGCGATCCATTGCGAAGTGATCTCCAGGCACAACCAGGACACTCTTCATTTCGCGGATTTTATTGGCCAACTCAGTGGAGTTTATGTCAAGGGTGTACCGGGCAAATGTTATGGCTCCTGCTTTGGGAGGCACATAATGAAACATCCCATCTTGCTGTGCAAACCAAGAGCGCAGGATATCAATATTTGCACTGAGAATATTCCGGGTCCGTGCAAGGATTCTATTTCTATTATCCGGCTCTAAAGCGATTTTTCCCAGTCTGTCGCTCACCGCGCTGATCGAGATAGTCGTGTAGTCATGATATGGCCATATCTCCTGGATAAAATTTTTAGGCGCAACCATCCATCCCATTCTCAGCCCTGGCAGGCCGTACGCTTTAGATAGTCCATTGCTCACCACAACTTTTTTATATGTTCCCCAGAAACTGGGGGTCATATGTCCATCCAGCTCTGCTCCTTGGTACACCTCATCAGCAAAAATCCAAGCATCGGCTTTCTCAGCCAAATCAATGATCGTTTCTCTGGCTTCTGTGCTGAGCTGGCCTCCTGTGGGATTGTTGGGATTGGTGAGTGCAATGATTTTGGTTCTGGACGTGACCAATTTCTTCAGTTCATCCAGATCAGGATCCCAATTAAGATTTTCCCTGAGCTGATAGGTGTGAACCTGTGCACCGAATGCTCGCATCAATCCCCAGAGCTGCATGTAATTCGGGATCATGAACAGGGCTTCATCTCCTGGATCAATCTGGCTCCAGGCCAAAAGGAAGTTGGCTTCAGCCGATCCGGTGGTGATCAAGATGTTTTCGATGTCGGTTCCCGGATAGAGAGCGCAGACTCTTTCTCTCAACTCGGGTGTCCCGTTTGTCTGAAGATAGCCCAGATTCGTCTTTGAAATTTCTTCCATTTCTTTATTAGACACGAGTTCCTGTAAAGAGAGGGGGTGCACGCCGCTTTCAGAGAGGTTATAATCCACCAGATTTTCCCATTGAGACTGCATCCGTTCCATCTTAAAGTGTTCGATATTCATGGTTACTTCCTTATAGTTTTTTTTAAATATCTAATGAATAAACACTGTGATGAGAAAATACGCTCAGATTTCGACTTTAAAGACTCCTTTGAGGGCGAATCCAAAGATGATCGACAGCACAAAGTACACGATCAACCAGTGGATGTGCCAACCGAAAAGATTCATATTCCGTGTTGGATACTGAATTTCGATAGACTTGACCGGAAGGCCGCCTTTTATCGGAGATTCTGTCGGATACAAGACCTGTCGGATAAAACTTCGTTCTGTTTTCATTGGAGAGATTTTGCTGAGCGGCTTCTGGGCGACAGATACCCTTTTTGTGACTGTTTCTCCACTAACGATCAGAGACAATTGATGAATGCCTTGTTGTTTGGCTGAGAATCTCCATTCGATTTCTTTGAATTCTTCTATTCTCAAAGGAGGCGTTTCTATGATCAGTTCTGGAGGGGGTCTGATTTCGAGGGGGATCTCCATCGGATTCTGATTTTCCTTCAATTGAACTTTCAGAAGAGCGGATTGATTCGGTGTGAGGGATTGATATCCAAACCAAAAATTGAGCTGGATGATGATCAGAACGAGCGGGAGGATCATCACCATCATGGGTTTTGCAGAATATCCGATATACCTGAGATTGCAGCGGAGGATATTTCCCTGAGCCTTGAGTGAAAGGGCGAGACTGTCTTTGTAAAGACGCAGTTCCAAAAGATGCGCTTTGATTTTGTTTTTGACTTGCTTGATTCCTGCTTGGTTGGAAGTCCATTTGAACACAAAGAGCATCAAAAGCCCAGTCAGAAAGGAGACCAGAACCATTCCTATCCAAGGACTCATACTGCGGAAGGGATAGAAGAAAACATCGAATATTTTACCGAACACCGAATTGAAGATCCACATGGATTAAGAGATATAACCAAGCCCTTTCAGCTTTTTCTTGATTTCTTCCTCTGAATCGGATTCTTCGAGCTTTGCAATTTCCTTTTCAAGACAATGGGTGATGAATTCCTCGGGAGAAGAATAACCAGACATCTCTGCGTATTTTTTGACTTTTTCTAAAAGGTCTTTTTCGAGTTTGATTTTTGCCTTGCCCATTTTGATCTCCTAAAGAACCTTTTTTCCGATCATTTCCTTTGGTTTTTCTATGCCAAAAAGGGAGAGAATTGTAGGTGTTAAGTCGTACAGAGCAGGTGATTCGGCTTTGATTTTTTGATTGACGAACAGGACTCCCGGGCACACAACAGGATCCATACAGTGATCCCCACTCCATTTGTCCATGTTGTTGTCAAAGACTTTTTTATCGATTCTGCCAAGAGGTGCAGACCAGGCCGTCCGGTAGCCCCGATTGAATCCCATGACGATATCCGGGGCTTGCTCGCGATGCTGAGGTTGATAGACATCCTCAGTCACGTAAGCATTGGTGATCACTCTCTCTCCGGTTGCAGGATCGATCACCTGCTCGAGTTTCTGAGCGATTTCTCTGACTAAAGCTTCTTTTTCAGTTCCCGGATTGACGATTCCTTCCCCTTCTCTTCCTTTTTCGTTGATGTACAGGCTGTTCAGGCCATAGGAATAAGCCTTGGTTTTAGACCAGTCTGTGTTCATGAAGAATTCTTCCTGTCCTTGCTTCCAATTGTTGATCAACCTGAGGTATCCGTTCTCTTTGAGCCAGGTGTTGACATTGAAGGTTCGTCTGAAAGGGGTGAATCCATGATCGGACATGACCATAATAACGGTGTCCTTATCAGCTTTTTTAAACGCCATGTCCAGGATTTTATCCGCTTCTATGTAGATGTTTTCGATGGCATCGCCGTATTGTGAATCAAGTTTTGGATCATACATTGGGCTGGCCTTGTCGATGAAACGCCAGAACATATGCTGCCGTTGGTCAGTGCTGGAGACATAATAAAAGAGAAGGCCGGATTCAAACCTCGAGAGTTCATACTCAAACATCTCTATGCGTTCCTTGAGAACTGTATCGTCTTGGGCCAAATATTCTTCTTCGTCCAGTACGCCGTGGGTCATGGCTTTAAAATCAGCTGGGAGGCCTTTGGTGTAGAAGGAGCCGAATTTTTTTGCCAATTCTTTTGCATAACTGTCAGGCGTGGAAATGGGCATCGCAGGATCAGCGGGATCGATGTTGACAGGTGACACATAGAGCTTGAACTCTGGCCGGACTTGCTTGAGGTAGAACATGCAGATCCCGCCCACGCTTTGAGTGGGAATCATCGGAAAGCGGACCTTTTTCCAGCCGCTCCATTCTTTTTCCTTGAGGATGAACTCGTGATCTTGGATCAAGATCTTTGCTAAAGGATGGACCGGATCGATAAAGACTTTGAAATCGATCGACGATTCGGGTTGATTCTTTCTGAAGGTGTTGGTCGGACCGGGAAGTTTGGCTTCCACCCTGTTTCCGATCACATAGACTTCATGGATCTCCCCTCCGCCGATGTCCTGTTTCAACTCGGTGACCTCAGTGGTGTAGTAGTTGAATTCGCCTACTGATCCTGTGATATCTGGCGTTCCCATTCCTGAGAGGGTTCTCTGGTTGGTTTCAACAGGTGGAAAATTGGAGGGCATTTTAAAAATTGTCGCTGGAACGTCGTAATCTTCCAGGATCTGCCAGAAAGCTCTTCCTCTCATGAGGTTCTCATACGACCCTCCGGATAGAGGGAAGACAAGATTTCCGATAGAAATGGTTTTCGAAGGATCGTGTGCTTCTGCCCCCGAGAAGGCAGGGATATAGTATTGCGGATCTCTTTTGAGGAAATCGAATATCCCGTGTCCGCCTGGATTCATCCCAGTGATAAAGTTAGACCATGCCACTGGGCTCTGGGGAGGAATGCTGGTCCGCAGAGTTTGAAAATCTCCTAGGGCTCTCAATTTCGCAAAAGCAGGGAGTTTTCCCTGACTCATCCAAAGCTCTGTGAGGTGGGGATCCAGTCCATCCATTCCGAGGATCAGAACTTTTTTGTGTGTCTCCTGTTTTCCAAAGACCTTGGTCACCATTTCTGCAGGGCTTTCCAGGGCAAGAAGGGAACCTGCTGAAAGCCCCAATCTAAGGAATTCTCTCCGATTTATATTAGCCATTGTTTTTCCTTTTTTGGTTGGATTTTGTGGTTAAGTTTTGAACGTCTATTAAAGAACGGCCATCCATGTGTTTGGGTGCCTCAAGGCCAAAAAGCTCGAGGACAGTTGGTGCAATATCGATGATGGCCGGAGTCTTCGTGTTGATATTCAGGTTGCAGAAAAGTATGCCTGGAACGACTCTGGGGTCTATACAGTGATCACCGCTCCAGGCTTTGGTGTTGTCTTCAAAGATAGTGGTGTTCACTTTTCCAGTTACCGAGTCCCAGGAAACGCGGTATCCTTCGTTGTAGCCGACGATCAGATCAGGACAGTTCTCTTTATAAGGTCCAGGAGGAAGTTCATCCCTGTCAAACACCTTATTAATGGCTCGATCTTTCTTTTCTTCATCTCGGAGGCCGTTGAGCTTGGAGATGATCTCTTTCTTCAGGTTTTTCGCTTCTTCTCCGGGGGATACAGTCCCCTTGGATTCTCTACCCTTCACATTCAGGTAAATCCCGCCCAGTCCCAATCCATAAGCTTTTGTTTGTTCCCAATCCACATCCTTGAACCATTCCTCGCTCTCCTTTTTCCCATCTTTGAGGCCAAGATAGCCGTTCAGATAGAGCCAAGAATTCATGTTGACTCCTCGGCGGAAGGATTTGAGGCCGTGGTCTGACATGACGATCAGCACATCCTTCTTTTCCAGCTTTTCCCAAACCTTACCGACAAGCCCGTCCATTTTGGTGTAGAGCTCTTCAATCACCTCTGGACCCATTTTTGCTTGGTCAGTGTGTCTTGCAGGATGCTTTTCGTCCATATACCTGAAGAACATGTGCTGGAGGCTGTCCGTGGTCTCAAACCAGCTCACCACCACTCCTTTTTTCGTCTTTTCCATGGCATTGAAAAGCATATTTTCCCATTCTTGATGGTTAAAATAGCTCAGTTTTAAAAATGCCTCTTCAGAGAGAATGCCTTCGTTCAAGGCCCAGGTATCGTTTGCTTCGCCCAGAGTGATGTAACTTCCTAACAGTTTGGACAAGTAGACAGAATAGATGAAAGGGTGGGAAATTGGGAGTGCTGGTTTCTCAGGATCGATATTCAGTGGGGTCACATACATCTCGAAGTGAGGCTCAAGCTGATTGATATAAAACCGACAGATCGATCTGATCTTTATCCAGAGTCCTGGCCGGAAAGTGATCCGGATCCAATCAGAAAAGGTTTTTTCCTTGAGGCGTATTTTCTGGCCAGACACCTCCAGCAGGGCCTCTTTTTTGTTTTTATCGAGGGTGATAGAGAGAGGGAGTTGGATCTCTTCAGGGTGTTTCAGCATGGTGTTCTCAGGACCAGAGATATAGGTTTCGATCCGGTTACCCTTGAGGATGACAGGTATATTCATTCCTCCTTCCCGCTTTGTGATTTTGTTTTTGTCCGATGTGTAAAAGGAGAAGGTGCCTTGGCTTCCTTTCAGGTCCGGGGCACACATCCCTGAGAGCAGGTGTCCGCGAAATTTCTCAGGGGGAAAGGTCACCGGAATTCGAAGCACTGTACTGAATATGCCGTTATCTCCGAGAATTTTCCAGAAAGGGACGCTTTTCCGCATTCCCTTGATTTCAGGCTTGGAAAGTGGAATGTTGTATTTTTTCAGGGAGAGAACTCTTTTGGGGCTGCCGATATGCGCTGAGGAAAGGTCAGGTAAATAAGTCTTTGGATCGCGGCTCAGGAAATCGAATATATTGTGTTTAGCCGGATGGCTCCCTGTCATAAAAGAAGACCAAGCCACAGGGGAGATGGGGGGAGTCGTGGTTTCGAGTTTGGCGTAGCTTCCTTGTTCAGCCAATTTGGAAAAATGAGGGAGCTTACCTTGAGACATGTATCTTTCCATCAGCACAGGATCCATCCCATCCAATCCAAGAACAACCAACCTGTTGATATGGCTCTTTTTATAGGCTTTTTGTCCCCTGATCAAGCGAATCAGAAATCGAAAGGGCCAGGAGAGGAAAGAAAAGACGGCCAGAAAAAAAGTCAAAAAGAGCACCAAGAATGAGGAGAGGAAGGCGAAACCTGCCCCTGGACCGATATAAGCGCTTAGGGGGGGAATTGCAAGAAGCATAAGAATGAAAAAGGCCTTGAGTTTTCGTTTCATAAGAGTTTTTCCAGGATGATTGAAGAAAGATTCGAGATGGAGAGGTCTTGGGCATAATCTGAATTTGCCCAGAAAAACGCATCATCCCAAGTGTGCATACCTTGGAGACTGGTCCGTCCAAAGGTTTCCTTTTTTCTGACAGATCCCTTCATGTCGAATCCGTATTCAGAGAGGACGATAAGATCAGGGCCGTTTGAAACATAGCGTCCTGTGTAGATGTCCTCAGCATCAAAGACCTGCCGAACAACCTTTTTCCCTTCAAATTCTAATTTTTTCAACCCTTCTGTAATGTCATTCTTGAGGGATTTTCTATCTGAGGAGGTGACACAGCCTTTGGGAAATTTGTCTTTTCGGTTCAAATAGATGCGATTGGGATCCATGGCAAAAGCTCGGGAAGTCGAAGAAATCTCTGAAAGGCTTTGAGGAGTGGGTGAATCGAATCCCAGATACCCATGTTTTTCAAGCCAGGTATTCAGATAGACTTCCTGTTCAATCCCGGTGAAACCATGATCAGAAAGAAGAAAAAGACCTTCATCGGAATTTGTTAACTTCAAGAAAGAACTGACCACATGATCGATGACTTGATCGATTCGACGGTAATAATCGAAGAAATTATTGTGGTCAGGATGCTCCTCATTTTGATAGGCTTCCCATAGAAAGTGCTGGAGTCTGTCCGTACCTGTTATGACAAATTCAAAAAAATCCCAATTTTCTTTCCAGAGAAAATCAAAGGCCCTTTGCCGTCCTTCCAAGGTTTTTTCAAGATCCTGCCAAAGAAAATCATGGTCTTCCCTTGATTTCGAAGTGTCGATGTCGATTTGGTAGTTGAGTTTTTCAAGCGGAGCTTTCAGCACAGGAGGATAGACAGCTTTGCCCAAGTCAAGGGCTACAAACCCTGAAATCAAGATTCCGTTTATCTCTCTTGCAGGATAAGTGGAAGGCTGATTGACGATAAAGGATTTCTTCTTTCTCTCCCCGAGAACATCCCAAAAGGTGGGGTGCTTAAGGTCCAGGAAATTCGGGAAGCGGAGGTCATAGGTGCCGGGCTTGAGATCAGTGAAGCCAAATATTCCGTGTGTTCCGGAGTTGGTGCCAGTCATGAAATCTGTCCAGCTCACAGCAGAGATTTCCGGCAAGCTGGCCTTCATCATGTGCAGATGGCCGGCATCGATGAGGCCTTTGACCGTTGGCATGATCCCTTTTTCTGCCATATCCATCAGAAGCGAAAAGGGGACGCCATCTAATCCCAGAACACAGACACGTTTTTTCTTTTTTTTCTTGAAAAGTCCCATATAAATTGTCTCACTATCCCGAACCTATCTATTATAAGCATGCCAATTTTCTTGTCAATCTCTCGAATCAAATCATCTCAAATCAAACCCCAGGGTTGATGTCTTGTCATTTAAAAATCTAACCAGGGTAAACAAGAGGAGCGAAAGATTTTATAACTTAGCCGAATTGGTCGGCGCTAAATCCTGAAGAAAGAGAAATCAATTCAATTTTCTTCCCTGAAAATGGCAAGCAAGACAGGCTTGGCTGCTGAAAACATAACCAGTTACCTCGATATGTCTCCTGTCCATATGCTTTTTTTCATGTGCATGACAATTCAGACAGGAGAAATCTCTGTAGTTCACAGACAAATGGCAATCGATACAGTTTAAATCAGCGTGTTTACCATTTTTTATTGGAAACTGGTGGATGAATTGGCTTTGAGTCCAGAATCTATGGGAGGCAAGATGGCAGTTCTCACATGTCAAAGGAAATCCTGCTTGTTTATGATCAGGAGCTGTGGACGCGTCATAATCTTTGACATGACAGCCAAAACAATCACGGGGAAGGTATCGACCTTTTTGATGACAGGTCATGCAATCCAATTGTGTATGGGCACCCTGTAGAGGCCAGATAGAATTGTGGCTAAAGGAAGAATTTTTCCAACCGGCAGCATCCGTGCCATGACAAACCTCGCAATTGGTATGGAATCCCAATTGTTTGTGATTAGGATTTTTTGCATTCAAATAATCATCCAGATGACAGAACACACATTCTGAAGGGAGCCCCTCGTAGACTCCCATCTTGTGGCAATCAATACACTGGATTAACCGATGCTTCCCTTTTAAAGGGAATCTCGAATGAGAAAACATTGGGCCTTCCCAAGTTTGAGCATCCGAACCATGACATGTCTCACATTCAAAGGGAAACCCTAATTTTGCGTGGTCCGGGTCTAATACGTTATTATAGTCCTGAAGGTGGCAAGAAACACAAGCAGATGGCAAACCCTCATATATTTCGGAGCTGTGGCAGTCAGAGCATTTTGCCAATTGATGCTTCCCTTTTAAAAGAAAGAAATCATGGGAATACTTTGCCCCTCCCCAACTGTACTCATCAAGATGACAAATCCCGCAATCAATGGAAAATCCCGCAGCTTGATGGTTTGGATTGCGGGAGGATTGAAAATCAGAGTCATGACAGGTGTAACATTCAATGGTCTTCTTGTCAAAACCGTCATCTCCGTGACATTGGACGCAGTCTAGAGTCTGGTGGGCCCCATGGAGCTGGTATCCAGCCACAGTTCCATGGTTCCATTTATTGGCCGGTACGCTTCTCCATGAAAACGTATTGTGACAATCAGCGCAATGAGTTCCGAGTCTAAGTTGATAGCGGTCATCTTTCCGTCGATCCCAATGACATGCTTCACACGCTACGGGAGTGCCTTCAAAAACATTGTTCCAATGACATTCCGTGCAAGGAACATTGCGATGTCTTCCGGTAAGAGGAAAATTGGTTTGGTCATGGGTCTCGAATGTCCAACGTCTCTCTTGACCTTTTTGCGCTGTTCCTTTTTGTGCAACAAACCAGAAGAGAAAAAAAACAACGGATAGAAAAATTATGAGTTTCTTAGGAATAATCTGGATTTTGTTTCGAACCTGTCTTTCCACCTAATATTCCCTCATTTTCTGTAAATCAACCTTAAAAAAAACATATGTTGATTCAATTTCTCCTGAATGAAGTACTCATATTCCAAAGACGCACCGAAGGCACGATTAAAAACCAAGAAAATATAAGTGGAGACTGTCTTATAGTCATCAAGATGAACAGGCTGGGGGCTATCAAATGCATGGTCAAATCGCAGGCAGTTGTAGGTATTGGAGAAGCTGAGATTCCAAGAGATTCTTCCAAAGTCTTTGCTGATGGAAAGATAGTAGGAATCCGATTCGGAGATCTCTCCTCGATTGGTTCTATAATTTCCATAGATCGAGAAGCCAGTTTTTAAAATATTTTGGGAAGAACCACCAAAAATCCAGGAATGATTGCGGATTTGATCGTCTTTCTTCTCACTTTCTTGTCTGGAGAGATAAAAACGTAACCCGCGAGACGGTTTAATGCTCAATCGAAGGCCATATTGAGTGGAGTAGTAATATCGTTCTAACTGTTGATCGTTAAGGACTGGATCCTGAGATTTTTCCAAAACATATCGGTGGAAGTCCAACCCCTTGCCTGAGCTGTAGAATGCACTCACGTCAATCATTGAGGAGGGATCGAAGCGCATGTTTAAAAAAAGCCGGGATAGTCGATCCTTGTTCTGAATGTTTGAACCAAGTTGATATTCCAGGTTGCCGTACAGAACCAGTAGCTTTTTTATGGGATACATGCTGGCAAAATAAAGGTACTGCTGCTCTGTCATACCTGAATACCGGATATGGTTATAGCTGAGAGACAGTCTTTTTCCTAAATTTCCCATGTAGCGAGCAAAAACTCCGAATTTTTGATGATTCTTCCCGACACGATTGATGTAAACATCGGATTCGAGCCCAGCATACCCACCCAGCAAAAGGTTTGGGGTGGGCTTAAATCCCAGAGCACCTCCTAATAGTTGTCCAATACCTGCCGTGTCATAGAGGTTCATCTGACCTACAGAAAAATACAATGGGGTTTTGACATTTTCATAACTCAAGCAAGCATCATAAAAAATAACCTGATTGTATTTCTCCTGCGACATCCTAAAACGATCTCGTCCATCTAGCTTCAGTGTCCATCCTGAACCACGGCGGTTGAACATTTCCAAATTGATTCGGATGCCAAGTTGGCTGAAAAATTGTTCTCCTTCATAGTTAACCCCGAACCAGTCCAGATAAAAAGCCCCCCTCATGTAAAACCTATCCAATGACTCTTTTTCCTGTCCAGAACAAGGCGCAATGAAAATAAATAAGAAAAAAAGCCCAATTGAGAGACAGAACTTTCTCATCAGAATTCGAATAAGATCCAAATATCAACTCTCCAATTTTTCTGGTTGTGGCAGATTTGGCAGCGATCCTGTCTGCCGGGATGAGGAGACGGATGGCAGGAATTGCATCGGGAGTCCATCAGGATAAAAGATCTTCCTCTTTTCCTAGAAAAGGAGTTTTCCTTTCTGTGACAGGCATTGCAGTCTTTTACGCTTTGATGG
>Ga0209636_10001111_pt1 | contig 27000 bp, 21 predicted proteins | sample DeeMarSWOR152_54_FD_187464 | JGI IMG/M metagenome (GOLD analysis project Ga0209636, IMG submission 187464) | Marine sediment microbial communities from White Oak River estuary, North Carolina - WOR-1-52-54 (SPAdes) (version 2) | ecosystem: Environmental > Aquatic > Marine > Intertidal zone >...
TGAACATACACAAAGGCGCTGGACCACCACCGGCTCCCTTTCCTAACGTCGTAAAGCCCTGTATCGCCTCAGCAGGTTCGGTGATCGTACCCTTCGCCGCGTCTACTGTACCGCCGACCCACAACACATTGGTATCCTGGGAAGCCGCATAATTGCCTAGAAAACTGTCGGGTCTACCGTCCCAGTTATCGTCTGGCATCGGAACCGCAGCAAATACCGTGACAACGTTGGGATCAACACACAAACTCGCCGTAACTGCGACAATGCCCTGAGCTGTGTTATGCCATGAAGCGGGGCTATCGATAAACAGATGAACAACAACGTTGTTTCCAGAAGGCTGTGGTGTAAATATGTTACTGCCTGCTATTGGGTTCCATAGGTAGAATTTTACGTAATTTTGGGGGTCTGAATGCGCGTATGCATTAATATTTGCCGTAGCAAATGTTGCCACTACTAAAATCAACAACATTAAGACTAAACACTTATGTCTCACTCTTCTCACACTCCCACTACACGGTGCTAACCCTTACCCTTGAGGAAGACGATCGTATTGGCATACTTGTCATGGCTAAACTTGCTATGAACATTATGACAGCAGACACTGCTGAACAAGTCTTTCCCCTCATTCTACTTGAACCTCCTTTCCTCCCGCATACGACTAAAGGATCCTGTAAATGTGCGAGACAAATTAGGGCTGGCGAAAAACTTTCCCATCAAAAAGAGTAACAGGTTCAAGAACGGTGAAAAAGTATTCTTTGTATCAAGTGCAACAGCTGACTTCACGGTTTTATCCTTCTCCTCGTCCCTCCCTACAATAAGAATTCATGGTTCCGACGAATTTAAGTTTTACTTCATGACGGACATATTTTTTGAGGATTGTCAAAAGGGAGACTGAAATCTGCATCCCAACATTTGCGCTCTGATCTGTATGCATGGTGAATCTAAGAAGTCGAATACGCCAAAACTTTTTCTATTTCAGGCTTCTACAGTGGTTTTGGCTTTCTGGCCCTCATTAGAACCGCTGCCCCTATGATTGACCCTACGATTGATCCTACGATTGCGGCGATGGCTACCGTGACATAAGGAGGGATTTCCAGATGCAGCGATGAGCCCTCTTGAACAGTCACGGTCTTCACTTCGCTTTCAGTTCCCTCAGTTCTTGTGTCTCCAGGCCAGCTTGCCTTAACTTCGTAGGTTCCAGCAGTTGTCACCACCCAACTAACTGAATAGTAGCCGGTTTGGCTGGTTTTTACGGTTCTAAGCTCGCTCCAAGTTCCGCCGCTAAGTCTAAACTGAATCGTGACGGTAACTCTTGGTCGCTTGGGAGATATAGCTCCACTTAAGGTTATGCTTGATCCCGTGGTGGCTGAAGTTGGATTAACATCAATTGAAATGATGCTGCTCGTTTTCTCCGCGGTGGTGATGCGAAACTGTGAGATTGTGGAAGCCTCAAGGCCTCCTAGTCTTGCCTGAACATGAATGAGGTAGAAACCCTTCTGCAACTCTAACTGTGCAATTGTGTCAATGCTCTCCCACTCGTAGATTCCTGTTCCAGTAAGCTTCTCAACCATCACACCGGAGCCCCAAAGCTCGCCGTCTGAGTCAAAAATCCTTATAGTTACGTTTGCGTTCGATGCTGGCATCATAGTGTCAGCATACTTCACTAAAGCCACTAACCTAATCTTTACGTCATCACCTTCAAAATACTCACGTTCACCAGAAAACTCGATTGCCAGCGTTTGACCGGGTCCTACTTGCCGCACAACCGTAACGGTGCCACCGATGTATGTGTTATCCTCTACGTCTGTTTCACCTGAGACAACATCAGCTTCAGCGCTTATCGTATACGTGTCTTCAGCTACGACGGCGGTATTCCAAGTAAAGGTTAGGCTTTCAGTAGCTTTCGATTCCAAAGTACTGGTTTTTACTCCTACGGTGCTAGTGTCATAGTATGCAGTGACGTTGAAGGTCTCAGCATAGCCGCCTTGATTCTCAACAACAACAGTAACGCTCACATATTGCCCAGGAGCAACAACCGTTGGACTTGGCGTAACATTGGTTATCGCTACATCGTGAGCTAGTGATTGTGTTGAGACCGTAACGTCGGCTGTGGTGGTGCCTATTAGCCCATCATTATCGGTGACACTGAGGGTTACAGTGTATGTTCCAGTTTCAGTATAGGTATGAGTCGTAACGTTACCGGTGCCTGTGTTTTCATCGTCAAAATCCCACTCATAGCTGACTATAGTCCCTCCATCAGGATCATAGCTGGCGGAAGCGTTAAAGGTGACGGGGGCGTCAACCACCGGTCCACTAGGTGAATACGTGAAGTCGGCAACAGGAGGCGCATAAACCGTTATCAGTTTCCAAGTGCTGTTGGTCACGTCTTCATCATCTATGACGGTTAAGGTAACGTTGTATTCGCCAAACTCTGTATAGGTGTGGGTTGTAACGTTACCGGTGCCTGTGTTTTCATCGTCAAAATCCCACTCATAGCTGACGATGCCGCTGGGATACGTCACGTTTCCTCCGTCAGGATCATAGCTGCCTGAAGCGTTGAAGGTGATGAGGCCGTCAACCACCGGTTTACTAGGTGAATACGTGAAGTTGACCACAGGAGGTGCGTAGACCGTTATGGATTTGGATACTGCACCCCATTTTCCCTCACTATCTGTGACGTTCAGCGTCACTGTGTAGGGACCACCATCTGTGTAGGTGTGGTTTGAGATATGGGTTAGGTTTGCGCCTACGTAAATCTCGATGGTCTCGTCTCCGAAATCCCACTCATAACTGATGATTGTACCGCCGTCCGGGTCTGAGGACGAGGCGTCGAACGTTACTTCTTCGTTGACATCAGGTTTGGGGGGTGAATGGGTAAAGTCGGCTACAGGATCGCCAGGTAGCCTGACTGTTACGTCACTGTCCTCAAATGTGTTGTCTGCTGTGTGTGTTTCATTTTCCACTACGCTGGCATTAGCGCTTATCGTGTAGGTTCCTTTGGGGATGAGTGTGGTGTCCCATTCGAACTCTAGGGTCTTGTTGGCTTCGGAAGCCAGATCAGTCACAGGCTTCGTTTCAATCTCGATCCCATCATAGTAAGTGGTGACATCGAAGCTTTCTTCTTCTGTTCCTTCATTAGTAACCGTCACGCTAATGTGTACAGGGTCTCCAACTGTCACTTGAGTGGGGTTAGCTGTTACGTTGGTGACGGCTATATCGTGAAATATAATGGTTGCTTCGTTATCAGTAAACGTGTTGTCATCTAGGTCTTCTTCTACGGGATAATCGTAACGAACCCATATTCCGCTAACTTGGTGAATAAGAAACGCTGTTACGCTTACCGTGTAGGTACCTCCAGGGATCCCTGTCGTGTTACAGCTAATTGTCGTGGTTGCTTCTTCGCCTGATTCTAGAGAATAGTAGTCGGTAGGTGGGCTGGGTGGAGGGTTGATCACGACATAGTGAAAGATCATCGTGTTTACAGGGTAGGGGCCAAGGTATGCAGTAACGTTTAATTTCTCCGTATCGCTGCCTTCATTCCGGACGGTTGCATTAACGCGCACGGTTTGACCGGGCATAACCTTAGGAGGCTCGTTGAGAACGGTCACGTTGACTATAGCTAGGTCGTGCAAAAATATTCTCAACCCTTCAGGGGGAAATATCTCTTCATCAGTCTCTCCGTCATCATCAGTGATCGTTAGCGTCACCTCATACACGTCAGCTATGGTGAATTCGTGCTCTGCAACCATACCGGTGCCGGTGGCCCCGTCTCCGAAATCCCATTGATAGCCAACTACCCCTCCTGGAGTGGAGTCAAACAGGTCATCGGGGTCGTAGCTCTCTGTGCCGTCGAACGTAACGGTTTCGCCTGCGATTGGCCGACCCTCATACTCTTTTCCCACCCTTGGATCAGGCAGAAATGAAAATTCGGCTACTGGATGCGTTGTGTAAAAGTATCCGTCTGATACTGTATGGTCGATTAGGCCTAGAGTGTGGTTGTATAGTTCAACGTCGTACAACTCTAGAGTGCAGTTTCCCGTGCCTGTAACCTGAAACGGAATGCTTGCAAGGGTTCCACTACCAGTTACACCCGGCACTTGACCGAGAAGAGCAGAGCCGACGCCCATGTAGCCCATGTACACTTTATATGTGAAGTCGCCATCAAAGAAAGTAGTATCCTCAACCGGGATTCCGGCCTTTAAAAGGTCTATTGGCCACTTCAGCTTAAAAGCCCAAGAGTAAAGGTCTTCAACATAGGTGATGTTTACGTTGATTGTAAAGTATTGATCTGGATTTGCACTGATCACATCAGGGTCAATAGATATGACAGGGTCTGGAGAAGCATAGGCGCTAGGCGGAAGACTGGTTAATATTGTGCCAGGCACGGTTATGTGTAAAAGCAGTAGGAAAAATGCTATTAGCAGGAAAAATGATCCCCTTGCTTCGCATGAGCTTGTTTTTCTCATGGGAACCCTTCCTCTTCAGCGAAACATTCTTACGCACCGAGAGTTTTAAAACTTGTCCTTTCTTAAGCAATGATGTAGTTTTTTGGTTGCTATGAGAATACTCTTTTCAATCTTCCAACTTACCAAACTGATATTTATCTAGTCGGAAGTGACGATTGTGTTAGTGGTGAGGAGAGAATGGAGTTTCACTAAGTCTGCGGAGCACCTTTCCTCCTCATGTAGAAGAATACTCCAACAGCGACAATTACGACGATGACGATGACTGCAATAACCAGCTCCATGGGGAACGCGCCGGCCGGGTTCACCGTAACTGTTCCACCACTTTTAACATTGTCCACCGGACGTTCTTCACCTTCAAGATCTGCGTCAGCGCGTATCCCATAGTCGTCAGGCGCAACCTCTGCAGTGTCCCAACTGAAAGTTAACGTTTCATTTGCGTCAGGTTCCAGATTGGTCACGGGTTTCGTGTCAATCTCGGTCTCGTCATAGTGGACAGCGACGTTAAAAGACTCATCTTCTTCACCTAGATTTGTCACAGTTACTTCGACGGATACAGTTTGCCCAACCTGCACCTCGATCTGAGAGACTTCTACATCGATGACGGCTACGTCGTGGGTGAACCTAACCCACACATTAGCTTTCTTGGTGCCCAACAGCCCTATGTTATCAGTGACGTTTAGGGTGACAACCTTAGTTCCAGACGTTGTGTATTGGTGCGTTGTAATGGCGGTTAAGTTTGCGCCTTCGTAAATCTTGGTGGTTCCGTCTCCGAAGTCCCATTTGTAACTGACGATTTCTTCGTCGTCATAGCTAGCTGACGCGTCAAATGTTACTGGCTCATTCTTTGGCAGTTTATTAGGGGACCAAGTGAATTCAGCCTCTGGCGGAAGAATCAGACTGCTGAAGAAGCCGTTTTCCGCGACATGAGGAATTTCCCTGGAGGGTGGTTCACCGGGTGGTGCAGGGGGGGGGACCATTTCAATCAGGTAAGTTCCAGGATTAGTCATATTAAAGACGGATTCCCCCTCGGTTAAGATAAGAAACTCTACAGTTGCCAATTGTCCATCACCATACACTCCTGGTTGTTTGCCAATGGTTAGCCAGCTGAATGTTGCCCAGCCCTTTTCATTTTCTATTCTGGAATCCCCAGACGTTCCTTCGGGTTGATCCTTTAGGAATTCGCCTTCTGTAATATTGACGACCTCCACAACACTTGGATTGAAGCTCATGTTGACCTGCCAGCCATAAAGGTTAACAACATCAGCGATCTGTATGTCAATAGTGAAAGATTCCCCGGGAATCCCATAGCTCAAATTTGGATCCACGTAAATTGTGGCCTCAACGACGGCGAAAGAAACGGGGGCAAATTTTATCAACATTATTACGGAAATCACTGTTAGGATTGAGTATAGTAAATGATTCTTTCTCATTTTATCAACTCTTAATGGTTCTTAATTCTGATCACTTTTATCTAAGGAGGCTATTTAAGGTTATCCATGTGTTCTCGGTTCAGTTTAGTGCTACTAAGGAATAGTCTGCAGCTGGGATTAGGACGCCCATGGAGCTGGAAACATTAGCTACCTTTAAGGATCATTTTGAATTACGTTGTACCGTAGCTTTTGCAAACTGTCGCGAGGTCATAGATGTCGATGACTCCGTCTGGTGGGAACCGTCGACTGGCTGGCGGGCTTTCGGGCCCGGTTATGTCAGCTACTTCGCTTTCATTCCAACTGGGGTCTCCTTCGCTGTCTCCGTAGGCGTTGCACACGAAGGTCAAGTCATAGTCGTCAACTACTCCGTCTGGCTCGTCGGTTGGACCAGTTATGTCGCCTGCTAGTGAGGTCTTGTAGAAAAGGTCATAGTTGCCGGTTCTATTCGACGTCCATACTACCCAGATCTTTAGGTCGCGGGTTTGGGTGGTGGAGGGCCACGTGTCTTCACTCGGGTGTGTGGTGAATTGGATTCTGTTAGACCAGTTGGCTCCATTGTCAGATGAGTACTTGTAAAAAATGTCGGCTTTGGCTGTTGTTTGATCCTCACATGATGACCAAAAAACCCATATTGTTTCGTCAAATGTCTGGAGGATTGAAGGGGAGGTGTCAATATATGTGCTGTTGGTCAGTTGTGTAGCGTTTGACCACGATGTTCCGTTGTAAGTTTTGTAAAAGATTTCGGAATAGCCAGTTCGATATGAACTCCATGTCACCCATATTCTTCCGTCCATTGTTTGGGTAATGGAGGGTGATCTGTCAGGCTCTGGATGCGTGGTGAGGAATTGTGCTTCGGACCATGATGATCCGCCGTCTGAAGAATTTTTGTATAAGATTTCCTGATTTCCACCCCTGTCTGACCCCCAAGCAATCCAAAGCGTACCGTTCATGTCCTGAATAATCGAGGGACTTCGGTCGTTGCTTGTACTCGTGGGTTCTAGTTGAACGGCGTTTGACCAGGTGGTTCCGCCATCATGCGAAGTCTTGTAATATAGGCTGTCCTTTTCGGGACTCTCTGGCTCGGCTTGTGAGATTGGGGAAGAGATGGACTCATGTCCAAGTGCAGATGATTCTGTAATCTCTAACGCCAAATCGACCAAGTGCTTTTTTCTGCCACTTTCTCCCATCACCACGAGTCTGTAGTTTCCAGGTGTGGCTGTCGGTTCGACTAGTGTTGTTAAGGTTGAGTTGGCTGTGCCATTGGGGGGAGGAGTAATCTGGTCGGGGTCAAGGGTTGTGGTGACGTTGTCGGGCTTCATGATGATAGAGAGATTTACGGGTTCACTGAAATTTTCGAGTGAGGTTATGATTATTGTTGAGTTGTCGGAGCCCCCTTGAGGAATCGTAATATCTTTTGGAAAAGCATCTATGGAGAAGTCTGGCTCTGGAGGGGGAGCGGGAGGCGGTCTATTTGACGACCAAGCGACCCAAATAGTGCCGTTCGTAGTTTGAGTAATTGACGGATTTGTATCTTTGTATTCGTCATATTTGTCTGTTAGGTTCATTTCCTCCGACCATGTGTCTCCACGATCTGAGGAGATCATATAGAAGATTTTGGGGTCGCTTTTTACCTCCCGGCTCCAAACGATGTATATCGTTCCGTTGGCGATTTGTGTAATTGAAGGGAAAACATCAAGAGTCTCATACGTGGGTAGTTCACCTAGCTGCTCTGACCATGTGACTGCAACAACAGGTTCTATGGCTGTTGTAAGTAACGTAACGATGAGAATGATTAAAGAAAGCACGGCTGTGACTTTCTGATGCATATGTATGCTACCTACTAAATTCTTATCACTCACTGTTGAATTGTATAAAAAAAGGGGGAGATAGGTTTCTTGTTGCTTTCGACTACTTTATCTTTGTGCTGTCGAAGATGTTCAGGTTGAAGTCCTTGATCTTGATTCCTGGAATCCAGGAATAGTCGTTGTAGGTGAACTCTATAGTAGCTCTGCAAAGGTATCTGCCCTTGTCATCTCCCGTCAGCATCCAGCTGCCTTCGACTTCCAATGTCTCGCCGGGTTGAAGCGTGTAAATCTCTGGATATAATGGATTGTATTGGGCAAATTCCACTCTCAGCCTCAAAGCATCGAGCCTCATGGGTCCATGTGAAAGTCCGTCTGCAGTCCAATAGGTTGCGAAAGCCAATAAGTTGTTGAGATTTGTAGCGTCTGAACCAAGCAGTTCTGGGAACACTTGAGATAGGTCTGCGCCGATCCAGCGGGGAGTATGCCAACCCCAGTCAGCACTTCCATACAAGGAGCCAGCCCATGCAAAATGGAAGGGATCCCAAAGAAGCGCAAGCATGTCCATGTCCATGTCTTCGTCAGAGCCTCCAGGATACTGTGTGTAGCCTTCAAGTACTACTCTGCCGATCACGTCGCCAGGTTCTAGGGTAAGGTCCTCAAAGCCGAACGTCCCCAAGGAAGCATCGTATATTGATGATTCGATGTAGTTGTCAGGATAATCTGCCGCATCAAGCCATGGGGAAGCTCCGTACTTATCCCAATCCCAATCCCAGAATTCGCTGTACTCGTTCACGTACAAGTATACAGGCTCTCGCACAGTCGTCACAAAGCTCTGTCCGCAGTAGAATGTGTTCCAGAGGCCTTCACCAAGGATGTCATACCGCACCTTTACATCGAGCGGAACTTCTCCGGTGTTTTGCATCGTGGTTTTGATGGTTACGGTGTCAAATGTTTTTAAGTTTACCGATCGTCCCGGATCGAAGCTTATGTCACGGAACTCGACTGCGGGACCATAGTAGTAGCCACTAACCACTTCGCAGGCTATCAGTTGTTTTGCGCTATCGTACATCTCTACCTTGTCTAGGTCTAGCGGTGACTCTCCTGCTTCCAGTACTGTAAACACGATCGTTGCAAGCGTTCCGTCGCCTGATGCTCCGGGCACTTGACCTAACCGTGCATTTCCGATCGCAACCCAGCCGTGGAAGGGATCTATCTTGTAGACAAAGTCGGTTGAGATGCCCTCTTCCTTCAGGAAGTCGCCCTCGGTTACGGTGGAAACCGCCAGGAGTGATACATATGGTGCATAGTTCACCTTGAAAGCATAGGAATATAGGTCCTCAGCGTTCTGCACGTTTATGTCGATACTGAAAGTGGTGGTAAGCATGTCTTCGTTGTGGATTTCCAGCGGATCTACGTAAATCTTGCAATTCAATTGTCCAGTAGCCACAGTTACCAGCATTGCATTGAAGAATATCGCAATCAAAGCAAGCCACAATATGTTTTTTCCTCTCACTCTAATCACCTTATTTTATGGGTATTCCTTCTTGTCCGTCCAGAAGAAGTTAATCAGTACCCCGTCCCATGCGTCCACCATGTCGTCGGGCACTCCTTCTGGTCCGCTTATGTCAGCGTCTACGTCGTACGGTGGTACTTCACCCGAAGAGTATGCGTATGACAAGCTATACCTAGTCTTGTCGTTGCCCCAGACTTCACCGTTGTTATCCACATCGCCTATTGAGTGGAACATAGTCGCTTTCAATGCTTCTATTTCACCGGTTTCCAAGAAGTAGTAGCGGTTTGCTGGCATGTCGATGTACATTGCAACGGGGTCGTAGTAGGTGTATATGAAAGGCCCAGTTCCATAGACCTGAGTTGGACACCATTCAGTGCCAAACCTTGGTCCCGCACCAGTTGGCGTGGTTAGGTTACCTTCAGGGTCGTAAGCCAATATGTCCTGAAGTGGTTTTCCATCAAGCCAGCTCCAGACTGGCGGCGGCATTAGCGCAGCGTCGCCCGCGAAGTCGTACAAAAGCCACTGGCTCGTGACGTTTGAGTAGACTATGACAGTTGTGTCGTCTGGGCACTGCACATCGACTATGTGCTCCCACGTAGACATGTATCTCGGTATCTCATTGTCTCTCAGGAACTCTAGGTTGAACTCCGCGTCAGATGCCTTGTAAATGTTGCCGTCATGCCATTCCACATCGTTTCTCAGGTGGTAGGTCACTTTCATACCTTCCTCGATGACATATGTCTCGTCCTTATCTACTTCGTAGTACCTATTGTCGCTGTCCAACGTGACAGGATAATTCGCTGGTAATTGGTCAGTGTCCCAGCTTGTGGCTATCCATGGCATGTCTTGATGTGTGTACGGGTTCACCGCCATCAATCCATCTAGAGCTGGAGCTATAATCAGCCATGCATATACTGTGTGTGCGAAGCATGGGTTGAACGACTCAGGCTCCTCACCACATTGCCAGATTACAACGTGGTCGTCGGTGCCTTCAATCCTCTCGTAGTCACTACCTGGAGTCCAACGCATATTCAGGTATGTCCAGCTGTTATCTGAACCGTAGCCGGGCGAGTTCACTACGCCTGTCAGCTCATTCATGTGTGCGTTGAAGTACATCCTTGAATACAGCATCATGGTGGAGAAAGCACACTCTGGGTAGCTAATGTCATACAGCATTTCTTGAGCTGCCCAAGCTGCTGCTACCTTCTCGTCGTGGTCAAGGCTGAACTTTATTGTTTCAACCAAATCGTCGAGATCATCGCTATGCAATCCTGGGGCGTTATATGCCCATGGGACCAACTGACAGTCTTGGCTTGAGTGGCACATGTCATATAGATGGTCTGGGAACCGTGCGAGCCCATAGAAAACCATGAACAAATCGAAGTTTGCCTCACCGTATACCAGTTCGAGGTATGATTCGAAGTCCATTGGCTCATGCACTATGGGAAGCCCGATATTTTGGCAATCAGTGGTAAATCTTGCACCGTGCTCAGCTGAGGTTGGTGCAGTCTCGTAGGTTGGCGTGAAAACCTTAAGATCTGGTATGGGCTTGTCGCCTTCGTCACCCCAAGCCGTCGGCGTTTTCCATTCGCCTCCAACGTATGTGTAGCCTGCGGCCTTCAGTACGCCGCATGCTGAGCCGTCTCCGGGTGTAGAAGTTATTGGGTTACCAGGGTTATACGGAGGCTTTACAATGCCGGGGTTACGCCAGCCACCCTGAGCGGGTGGCACCATGGATTTCACCGGAGTTACAGTGTACTTGTAGATCGACGCAACGATTGTGTCTTGATCGTAACACTGGAAAAGCGCATATCTGAAGTTCACATCGCTCAAAACCTTTCCCTTCAACAAATTCTCTTCGCTGGCGCCACCAGGTCGGTAGGTTTGGTCAGGTCTGACGTTGAACCTGATGAATCCCATATGGAAGCCTGGCACTGTGGTTATGGTCCTACCTGCTGAAGCCATCGTCTCAATGTCTGCAGGCCTAATCAAGTCGGTTGCAATGTCTAGTCCAGTCAGCCCAGTTGCAGGGTCAGTAGTCATCATCTCAAACAGCACTGAGTCTGGCGACTTAACCACCTTAAACCTTACCACATCAATCTGTGGACCTCTCTGCGGTGTTGGCTGTGCAAAAGTCCATGCAAACGTGCTTACAACGAGAATCAATGTAAACAATGTAGCAATCGCTATCGTTTTAGTCTTTAATTTCAAAGTATTCTCTCTTCTCCTTTCTTTTTTTCAGCAATCTAATTAGTGATGAATACGGGAATATAAAAGTTGTCATATTGGTTTATAGAGAAAAGATATGGAACTAAACTCTAAATCGGGAATAGACTTAAAAACCTCTGCATGTATCACAACCTTGAATCCAGTAAGTGAGGGGTTAATATGAGAGAGTATTTAATCAAAAGGATTATAGTCTCGATTTTAATTCTTTGGGTAATCGCATCTCTAAACTTCGTCATATTCCAAGTCCTATCACCAATCTCTCCAGAAAAAACCGTTATAGACCCACGAATGACGCCTGAAGTGAGACTGAGGCTGAGGGGCCTGTTCGGCTTGGACGAAGACATGCACATCAGATACATAAAGTACGTCATAAACATGTTCACATGGAACTTCGGCGTGTCCTTTACCAGTATGGAACCAGTAGTAGACGAACTGTCGATAAGGCTACCCAGCACAGTGCTACTTCTCGGTTTAGCCCTAATCGGAACAATACTAGTAGGCATCCCCCTAGGAATCCTAGCCGCATCGAGAAGGGGATCTAAATTGGATGTGGTTGCAATAGGAAGCGGCCTTGTAACTTGGGGACTCCCTACCTTCTTCATTCAACTGTTATTTATGCTCTTCTTCTGCTATTACGCATCTGTAGTGTTTGGTTTCCGGATATTTCCTCCAAGCGGTATATCCAGCAGACCTCCCCCAATTGATCCGCTTGCGTATATGGCTGATGTCGCGTTGCACCTAGCGCTACCACTAATAACTCTCATCATCGCCGGTTTTGGATCTTGGGCTTTATACACTAGGAGCATGTTAGTCGACGCTTTGACACAAGACTATATAGTTACAGCTCGTGCCAAGGGACTCACCGAAAGAACAGTACTATATAGACACGCTTTCAGAAGCACACTGCCACCTATCGTAACAATGATTGCACTGAGTATCCCAGGTATAATAAGTGGGGCTATGATAACTGAATGGATATTCACCCTGCCGGGAGTTGGGCGGTGGTACTTGAATTCCATGCTAGCCGCTGATTACCCCGTGGTTCAGGCAGTGCTCTTCATATACGCTGTCCTAATGATATGCGCTAACCTCTCTTCAGACATCATCTATGGAGTCTTAGACCCTCGCATACGCGTGGGCAGCAGAAGATAGGAGGTCAGAGTAGTAGTGGCATTTCTATTCACAAGAGAAAAGCGAACAGTATTTATAAGAAGGATTAAGGGTTTCTGGGAAGAGTTTGGCAGAAAAAAAATTGGGCTATTTGGTTTGGCAGTGGTTATGTTTTATGTGCTAATTGCCATCTTTGCACCCTTGCTATCGCCATATGACCCTCTAGCCTCCGAACGCGTAGCCCAAGATTTTGCAAAGCCCGGATGGGTCACTATCTTCCCACAGTTTCAAGACCTTCCCACAACTCAGAGAGAACAACTATTCTGGCATGCAGAAAAGGGATTAGAGTTCATAGGGCGCTATGGAAAGACGGTAGTCGCACAATACGAAGCGGGAGGAATGGAAACCGTCGGTGTTGAACTGAGCACCACGTTCGATTACTTAAGCATCCCACCCAACGACTTTTATCTCGCATTCGATTGGGTAAGCAAAGACATCAAGGATTTGGAATATTCACTCAGAATAACCATGTTCACTCCAGAGGGAAAATCTTATTTGCTTTGGATTGAGCCGACCTTAAGCACAATTAAAGGCGAAGTCGTGACCGTACAAGCGGTTGACCCTCTCTTGAGAGATAGACTAGGCTTCGAAATGCATGAAAATATAGCGCAGATACTTTTCTCACAAAAAGGCGAATACACCTTATTGTTGAATATACGTTTTAAGCCAAAGTCGGACACTGCGAAAGGTCAAATAACGTTAGAAAACACTGAATTCGTAGTCCTAGGTCAAGTACACGGACTCCTGGGATGCGACAATGTCGGAGCAGACATCTGGACACAGCTAGTCCACGGTGCCAGAATCTCGTTGGAAATAGGAATACTCTGTGCTGTTGCTAGCGCATCCATAGGTATCCTTGTAGGCGTTGTTACTGGATACTTGGGCGGCGTCGTCGACGAACTCATGATGCGAATAGTCGATATACTTCTATGTTTACCCTTCTTGCCGTTGCTCTTGACTCTTGTATTCCTCTTCGGAAAGAACATATTTTACATAGTCCTCTTCATAGCGATATTCGGTTGGCAAGGCTTATCACGGCTGATCAGATCCAAGGTACTTTCTCTTAGAGAAACAGCTTTCGTAGAATGCGCAAGAGCCTCCGGTGCCAGCAGGTTCCACATAATAATAAAACACCTAGTCCCAAATGTTCTTCCAATAGCCTTCGCATCCTTGGTGCTCTCGGTCCCTGGAGCCATCCTCTTTGAAGCATCCTTAAGCTTCTTAGGATTCGGAGATCCCAGAGTCCCCACATGGGGGAAAATGCTTCACCACGCCTTCGGATTTGGCGCCTTCACCAATTTAGCTTGGTGGTGGCTAGTTCCACCTGGATTAGCCATAACGACCCTCTGCTTAGCTTTCGTGTTCATGGGACATGCACTAGACGAGGTTGTTAACCCAAGGCTGAGGAGAAGACGATAGATGGCGCTACTCAAAGTTAAAAATCTAAAGATGTACTACGAGACACTGAGAGGATACGTCAAAGCAGTAGATGACATAAGCTTTGATGTAAATACAAGAGAGTCCCTTGGACTCGCAGGCGAATCTGGATGTGGAAAAACCAGCGCCGCACTGACCATAATGAGGTTGCTGCCATACAACGGAAAGATAGTTGAAGGAAGTATCACATTTGACGGCAACGATATAGTAAAGATGGGGAAGAAACAACTTCGCAAGGAGATTAGGTGGAAAAAGATTTCCATGATATTTCAAGGGGCAATGAATGCACTTCACCCCATCTACACAATTGGGCATCAAATAACAGAAGCCATAAACGAACACGAAAATGTTAGTAAAAAAGAAGCACTAGAGAGAGCTGGAAAGTTACTTGAACTTGTGGGAATTGAACCAGAAAAAATCGATCGATATCCCCATGAGCTCAGTGGTGGCATGAAGCAACGCGCTGTAACAGCGATGGCTCTTGCCTGCAACCCTGACCTTATTATTGCTGATGAACCAACTACAGCATTGGATGTAATCGTACAAGCCCAAGTGCTAAAAGTCATGAAGGAACTACAGAGTAGACTAGACCTCTCATGGGTGTTAATAACCCATGACCTCTCGATGATCACTGAAACCTGCAGCCGTGTTGCGATTATGTATGCTGGAAAAATTGTCGAATCCGGAGATGTAGGGCACATATTCAAAGAACCATTACACCCTTATACACAAAAGTTGATAACAGCTTTTCCAAGCGTTCTTGGGCCCAAAATGGAGCTTTCCTCAATACCAGGCTTCCCGCCAGACCTTCTTAAACCGCCACAAGGTTGCAGATTTCATCCAAGATGCCCCCATGCCACGGAAATCTGCAGAACTAAAGAACCTATATCCGTGGAGGAGAATAAAAATCACTACGTAGCATGTCACCTATACTGAAGTGAAAAAAATGAAAGGAGACGTATGCTTAGAAATACGGGACTTGGTGAAATACTTCCCAATTAAGTTAGGGTTCTTCAAGACGCTTACTGCAAGAGAAAACCCATACGTTCACGCTGTTGATGGCGTGAGCTTTAAGATAAAGAAGGAAGAAATCTTCGGACTTGTAGGGGAAAGTGGTTGTGGAAAAACAACGACAGGACGATGCCTACTCAGATTAGTGGAACCCACTAGTGGTGAAGTCATCTTCAATGGCACTGACATATTATCTCTTTCTCTCGAAGACGAAATGAGAAGGTTGCGACGAAAAATGCAGATAATATTTCAAGACCCATACGAGTCTTTAAACCCACGGATGAGCATCTATGACATCATAGCAGAACCTCTACGAATTCAAAAGGTCACAAAAACTGAAGAGGAAGTAAGAGAGAGAGTAACAGAGCAATTAGACAGCCTAGATATGACCCCGCCTGAGGAGTTTTTATACAGGTTTCCCCACGAGCTCAGTGGCGGTCAGAGACAGCGCATCGCCATAGCCCGAGCCTACGTACTCAGACCCGAACTCCTAGTGGCAGACGAACCCGTATCTATGCTTGATGCTTCTATTAGAAGCGAAGTCCTGAAACTTATGTTAAGTCTGCAAAAAAAGTTTCACACATCTGTTCTTTACATTACACATGACATAGCTTTAGCTCGACACCTATGTGATCGCATGGCAGTTATGTATTTGGGGAAAATCGTGGAAATGGGATCCACGAGTGATATAGTTCAAAAGCCACTACATCCTTACACAGAGGCTTTGATTGCCGCTGTCCCTATACCCGATCCGACAGCAAGACGAATTGAAGTTGTGATTAAAGGTGAGGTCCCAAGTGCTATCAACCCACCAAAAGGGTGCAGATTCAATACTAGGTGTTCCCACGCTATGGAGATTTGCCGCAAGAAAGAACCGCCTCTAGTCATGATTGACGAAAAAAGACACGTGGCCTGCCATCTACACGGAGGCCCAGAAGCTCCTAAAGCTTAAGGGGACTTCCCTCTTCTTAGCCCTTCGAGGAAACGTTATGCCACTTAGCGTACGAAAAGGGATCACTGTAGCTTTCTTACTAGTGAGCACAATCTTCATGATAATCGTTGGCTACACCACAAATCTCTATTTCGCAGTCTACACAACAATACGAAATTTTGACGCCTCAATCCCAAAGCTCAACATGAAAGTAGTCAACAGTTCCTACATTTTGATTAAGACCCCTATAGCTATTCAAAACCCTTCAGAATGCACGCTTGAAATAACGCAAATCATTGAAGGACTTTGGCTAGAAGACAAATACATATTAACGGAAAGCCTTTCCACTCATGGGAATCCCATCCAGCTCTATCCAGCGTCAACGATTAACGTAACAATCGAGGCTGAAGTCCCTTCCCATAGGATACAGTATGTGATGGCACGCTTAGAAAAAAACTGGGTCGTCAACACGCGAATTTTCTTAATGGCACCAATAGCTGGAACGTTCTCATGGCAAAACTCATCGGTAATAAGGGGAGTAACCCTAATTGAGACCTCTTCCTGATCACTGATCTGAAAAGGAGACATTCGCAACGGAAGCAAGAATCTACTTCAACGGAGCAATAACCGTGTTATCTGTGTTTCTAGCAATCCTGTTGCTACATAGCTATGTTGAATGGCCTTTATTGTACCTAGGCTATTTCATCTCTACCTTAGTCACGACGACGATAGCATATCTATTGAGGATTCGCCTTTTCAACATTGGGGAGGCGAAGCTCCAAAAAAAGGATTCCAACGAAATTGAAGAAAACCGCGCCCCCTGGAAAGGGTTTGTAACCCTCTTTCTAGTTATACTTGGGTTTCTGTTTATACCCTTACTGCTTACGATGGTTTTAGATTCAAAGAGCTGGTTCATACTTATCGTCAGTCTCACATCAGGAATCAGCATCGCCGAAATACTTTTCTACATTCGTACACGACGAAACTCATTTCAAATTGGAGGAAAATAAACACGCGGAATTCAATAAAACACCTAGGAGTTGTGATCGCTTCCTGTTTCAATTACGCCGGCGCCGGTTTACTCGTAATCCTTTGGAAAATGGATATCTTTTACTACTTGCCTATAGCCTTTATTATTAGCTGCATGATCGGCCTTCTTATCGTAAAGATTGAGAGATCTGTTATATATACCGTTATTTGTGTGATAATAGGCAAAGCAATGATAGTTGCGATACTTTTATCGCCCTATATAATACTAGGAGCGGATGTTGGAGCACGAAATGTAGCCAGCTACGTGACTCTTAACGCAATTGCAAAGCTTTTCCTCGTTGGCGCTGTTGTGTACTTTTTAGGCGTTGTAATAGGTTGTTTCTTAGGCGAGAAGATAATAGAAGCGATCAAGGCATAGTTGCACATCTGCCGCATGTGGACGCAGCGCTGACTATTTACATGCATGCATAGACATCTACACTTCTGCACCCACTTTGCTTCATTTGTCCTTGGCCAAGCATCATTTTCTCTTCCAAATCAAGACAACCGCAATTACAACAATCAAGGCAACTACAGGTATCCAAATCAAAGTCTGATCAAACCATGTTTTTTCTGAAAGGACTGTTATAGTTTTGATTGCGGTGTTATCGCTCATAAAACCCATGTCATCCACTACGACTAGGCTAGCATTATAAATGCCTGCGCAAGTATAGTTGTGCTCGATTGCGGACAGGATGGTCCAACTGCTGTTTGTTTCATCTCCAAAGTCGAAGAAATATTCGTCGATATGAGTGTCGTCGCTTGAGGCTGTGGCGTTGAACTTGACAGGCTGATTCGTGGTTATTATGTTCTTGTCAGTTTGAAGAACTGCCACGGGATGCTCATTGAGGCTACTGATCGGTGAAAGCAGAAATGGTCTGAAGTCTAAATCGGTCCCGTTTCCGTTCACAGGGTTACCCTTTCCCGTTGGGTTCACTGTTTCGTGGTAAGGACCGGTTTCGTCACCCCAGTAATTGTATGTTGCGTTAACTGATGCGCCGCTTGATATAGTCATGCCGTGTAAGTTGCGATAAATATGATTGTATTGAGCTGAATTATGCGAGTGTACGTCGAAGGAGATTCCGAATGTGTTGTAACAAATGCCATTTGCGGTGATATTCGTCTTTATGCCTGCTAATCCTTGCGAGTGCACCCCTAGTATGCAAATCCCCTTTTCACTGTTAGTGACGCGGTTGCCAACTATCGTGGCGTCGTATTTCACCCAATTGGTATGTTCTCCAGCGCAGATGAGAATTCCGTTTGTAGCGTTGGAAACTTTATTGTTAGAAACCGTAACATCAGAGAGATACTTGCTCCAAGCGCTGTCACTATTTACGTATATCCCACTTCCTCCGCCATTGAGGAATACCGTGTTTTTGGATATTGTAATGTCAATGATGACACTGTCATACCAACTGTACATATACAAGTAAATTCCATTCCTCATAGAGTCTACTAGATTGTCAGAAATTGACACATCATGTATACTTCCATACGTCCCACGATTATCAAAGTGTATTCCATCACCATTAGAAGAGATTACGTTTGAGCAGATAGTTATATTGTAAATATGGCACTTCTGATTGAAAGTCTGGAGATTTATTCCATCCCCATTACTGGAAACTATATGATTGTTAGTAATAATCATTCCCGAAGATACAGTCCCACTAGCAGATATCCCATTTTCCTCTGATTGAAATATGTTTTCTTTTATGACAATGTTGCTCTTGCCTACAATGTGGACGCCGCTTTTAGAAACACTCATAAACTCAGACTTCGTTATCACAGTCTTACCAGTGCTTCTTACTGATAATCCCTTCCTAGCATATTCTACTGCAGAATGATTCATAACGAAAGAGTCGCCTGCGCTCCCAGTGAACTCCATCATGTTCCAATCTCCTGTAGCGGGCTCGGGTTTGTTTGACGTGAAGACTATTGGATCGTTCGCGTTACCAGTGGCGAAAAGGCTTCCATCAACTCTAAATGTAAAGTTCCCGTCAAATCGCACCTCTACTCCAGATTCTATGGTTAACGTTGATCCAGAGTCCACGATGACATCGTTTGTTACCACGTAAGGGCTGTGCGCAAGCTCCCATGTGACATCGCCCGAAATATGACCCTCTATGCTAGTGGCGCTTGCAGTCTTGAAAGCCATTCCAGACGACATTTCTAAGAATCCTAGCGTCACTGCGACTAGAAGAAATAATTTTAGCCTTTTTTGCATCTCGCTCTATTTCATACTAGTCAAACTCTTCCTTAAATAGCATACACCAAGAGATTGCGCGTGCAAGTGAAAAAGAGGGCGCTTGAGTTCCTAGCTCTCCACTTTCCTCTGCGCTGAGTGTGATATGCGATGCGCACAAAGGCAAGTTGAGTGAGAAAGACTCAGCCTTTAATCAATGACTTTAACCAAAACTCTTATCATCCGTGATTAACTTCCACAACCATCCTCTCGAGGTAAGCGATCGCTAAGGTGTTTCAACTGAAAAGCGTTTTTTAAAAGTCGCTCAAATTCATGTCCGCAATGACCGCCTTTGGCTTGCTTAACTTTCAGTTCAAACGATTAGATATTGTATTAACTAGTAGACAAGCCGCCCAATGATTTGGTTCAATTTCCCTCAGTTCTGGTTTTTTTTCGCTGCAAACAGGTTTTGCATACCTGCATCTTGGGTGAAATATGCATCCTGGGATGTCATAGGGTGGGCTTGGCGGTTCTCCAGGAATTCCTCCGAATTCGAAAAAGTCTGAATCAAGTCTAGGAACAGAAGATAATAGACCCATCGTATAAGGATGTTTAGGTTTTCTGAAGATCGTCATAACATCACTATGTTCCATGATTCTTCCTGCGTACATAACGTAGACATAGTCGGCCATCTCGGCTACAACCGCAAGATTATGTGTGATCAACAACATTGAAAGATTGAATTTTTCTTTTATTTTTTTCAACAAGCTCAATACTTGTCTCTGAACTGTCACATCCAGTGAACTCGTCGGCTCATCTCCTATGAGCAGAGATGGATTGTAAATAAGCGCCATTGCGATCAGGATACGTTGTGCCTCTCCACCGCTGAATTGATCTCGGAAATTATCATATCGCTTTTTAGCGTCCGCTATCTCTACCTTCCCCAGATAACTTTCAACCATTTTTCTCAGTCTTTGACTTTCTACGTCTTCATGTGCTTCGACTGATTCACCCGTCTGATAACCTACTATATCCATTGGATGGAGTGAAGGAATGGGGTTTTGGAATATCATCGATATCTCGTTTCCTCTCATCTGTCTTAGCTCTTCTGAAGACAACTTGAGCAAATCTTTACCTTTGTACAACACTTCTCCTTCGATCTTCCACAGAGGCTTACCTTTTCCCAGAGGCTGAAGAATGCTTAGGATGGAACGAGCCGTCACAGTCTTTCCCGCTCCAGTTTCTCCGATCAATCCAACAGTTTCCCCTTCATGTATCTTCAGGTCTATTCCATCAACTATCTTCAACATCTGTTCTTTGCCATAAAAGGACAGATTGAGGTTCTTTACATGCAGTAACTCTTTTGAATTTCTCATCACTGACATACCTACTTGTCCTTAATCAAATTGAAGTATATTTTTCTACTTAAGTAGTTTCCTAACTAATCACCCAAAAAAAGTGTTCTTATAGAAATATGATGAAACTCCTCAACCTCGCATTTTGCCAGGGTAAATAACCCAACACATGGCTCCTGGAATGGTATCCACTACGCAAAAAACCAGAGATTATCTTTCTATAAGACTTCTGAAGTAAAGGGCAACAACTATGATCCCACAACTAAGATGAAACAAACAGGCTTCCATCAGCGCAGAAAAACCTGATAGCACATAGCCTGGTCTACTAACATCTAACAAGAAGAAAGCAGCAGCAAAGAGAATGACCACCGAAAAGAAGAAGTAAAAAACGCTGAAGAGCACGATTTTCATGGAACTCCCTCTCTTTATTGAAAAGAAATTAATAACGCAAAAAAGCGCGAAGAATGTAGCAAACATTTGAAGAGCAACACTCAGTATGCCGCTCAACACATGTAAACTCATCGGATCCATCTTTATCGCCACTCAGAAAGCAAGTTCTCACATGGAGTTTTAAAGGTTTTTGATTTTACGTGATGACTTAACAGAAAGCCCAACGAATCGCCTTCCAATTTCTCATCACAACCTTCATTCACAGAAACTTACTCATCCTCCAGTTTAAAGGTTACGAAATGGCTTGTATGCTCGTTCATATATTGCGAAGCCCTCTTCACGTGCGCAGGTGTCCATAGCGTACGTGTAAATCGGGCTGAGCGTTGCCTTTGAGCACACAACTTCAAAAACGACCGACAACAGAAATCAACGACAAAAGATAAAGACCTCCTTGTGGTCTTATATGCCAGAGAAAAGGTAGACCGTTAGCGAGGAGCGAATCTCGTTATGGCGGCTTGGAAGAAAATAACCGTAATGCAAAACCTTGTCAGCCGCTTAGATGGTCCTCCAAAGTGTAAAATTTGTAGTCAACCCTTGCGTGTTGGGAAGAAGGTGTGGGCACACATATGCCCACGAAAACATGAGTCATACACAATTTACTACTGTGTAACTTGCTACACAAAACTCTGGATATAAGAACCACTGAAGCAGCTTATGCGCGCGCCCATACAATAGAAGGCTTAAATACAATCAATTGAAACTCCAACTCATTGGGTTTTAATTCCATGTGCTTAACTAGAAGACTTACCTTTCAGTTGCTCATATCTCTTTGAAACAATGAGATAAAGCTGATTTCGCAACGAGTTCCCAGTAGGACTTAGACTCTTTAGGCTCCTAATTTTCTCAGCTAACTCCTTGTCCTCAAGGGTTTTGTCTACCCACTTTTCAAGATCTCCCCTGTAGAGATGAAACTCCAACGATTTGGCATCAACTTCTTCAATTTTTTTCACAAACTCTTCCAGACACGTAGCGTTTTCACCTGTGTAGTTTCCAATAGATGTGAAGAAGTAGAATGCGTTTTCTCTGGGCACTTTCCTAAGAATCCTAGAAATGGATGAGGTCGTCACCAAGTCCCCCATTTGTAACAATATGAAATTTTATATATAAAGACTTAACGCGCTTAGCAGCTAGCTACTTAAGAATGCGGAGATTTTCTTCTTCTAACGTTTAATTTCCGTCTTCCAATTCTCCTCGATTGAAAACCTTTCATCCTTATATTTTCTTGTAATAATTGAAGTTCGAATCCTCAATACTCCTGAAAGAGGCGCGACCGATTGTGCGATGAACAAGTGAAGCCGATTCTGATCTTCTGCCACTACCTTTGCAATTATCGACAAATCTTCAGAAAGAGACATTGAAACCTCTAAAACCTCTTTTGATTCTGATAACGTCTTCGCCACCTTCTCACTTTCCTTAGGGTTTGTAAATACCGTCATAATTGCAGTAACATGTTCTATTCCAATTTTCTCAAGGTCTACAAGAGCCGTGTATTTTTTGATGACGCCATGCTTTTCCATCGTTCGAATCCGATCGTAGACGGTGGAGTGCGCCACACCTAGAAGTCGACCAATCTCAGTATATGTCCGCTTAGCATTTTCCTGAAGAACCTGGAGAATTTTCCAGTCCAAGTTATCTAAGACGACTGCTTGATTTCTTATTTTCATGTCTCTAACCCTGAGGAAGAATAGTACGTTAACCAGATTTTACATTTATTTCTTACCCTCGGAAAAATGTAGAAATCATCCAATTTTTTCGTCAAATTTATTGACTTTAAACAAAAGTCTCGCTGATCAATCTTTCGGAAAATTGTAGGGTCCAGACCGTTTTTGCTACAATTTTTCAATAATTCGGTTTTTCTTACGGAACCTTTGCAGTGTTGTTGTCAAATATCCTTAAATTGACGGAATATAGAACAATCTTCTATACGAAAATACGAGGCACGCCCATGACCGTTACTTTAGACTTTCCCAAAATCTGGGAGCTTCTTAAATCTTTCAAGGGTCAATGTCAATCAAGGGGTTGGAAAACTTCTGGATTCGAAGATTGGGTCAAAACGGATAATGAATATCATAACTTTCTTTGGATTCGAACGGTTCATCCTTCAACCTTCGAAAAGGTTGCTGCAAAACATAAATGTGTCATTAGTAAGGACATCTCTTACCATATAGTCGACGTTTCATACACCGCTTGGTTGTTTCCACAGACCCCGTCCAAAAAATTGGTAGAGACTGTTGTAAACAACCCAGAACTCTCAAAAAGAACTGCAATTTACGATTTAAGCTGGGCATACGCAGGTAAACCTGTTTGCTTAAAATTAAATGAGACCGAAAGTACAGTGTTCCAAGAGTTTGAACGATTCTTAACCGACAAATGTGGAATCGAAGTCAAACCAGTTCATACATCGACGAGCGCAGAAGATTCAGAGGCTCTAGCATAATCTCAACGTTTCCTCGAATGCTCTTCATGCCTCCGAAGACATCTATACAAAGAAACAAGAGAAAACCTATGAAAGCGGACATATTACCGATGGACATGGACCAAGATCGAGCCTGCTCGCCTATACTAAGCCTAATGAGTTATAACTGTTTTGCAGTTCCTTCATTCTCAGAAAAACAGACTTATATTGCGGAATAAAGTTACGAATCTTGATAAGATTGACTGATAAAACAGTTTCGATGATTCTAGTTTCATTGTTCTTGTTATTGATAGCTTTCGAAGTTCGACTCACGACGCGAGCTACGATAATTCTTGCAGAAAGTGCGATAGGTGTGGAAGTTGGTGATTGGATTAAGTATGATATTATGGCCTTGTTAGCCTCTGATGACCCAAACATAGAGCTACCACCTGATTTGATTGAAATAAATAACACTGAATGGGTGAAGAACGCTGTCATAAACATTTCAGACACGAAAATAACATTTGAGAGAGTAATCCATTACAAGGATGGCAACGAGACCAATAGCGTCGAGTACGTGAATGTGGACACTGGAGAAAGTTCTTCTAATGGCTCCCTCATGTTCATTCCATCGAATCTTGGAAAGGGTGATCACGTATATGCTTCCCCTACTGAACAATATTCCATAAACGAAACAATTTGCCGGGCATATTTGGGGGCAACCAGAGACGTAAATCACTTAAATGTGTCAATGACCTATTACGATGAATCTGGGTTTATTGTTATAACTGCTAACTATTACTGGGACAAGGCAACTGGTATCCTCTGTGAGCGCCCTGGAATGCTTATAGCCTTTGATGAAACCTACACAATGTTATTTTCATTTGCAATATCAGAGAAAATTATGGATACTAACGTTTGGGTTGGAAAACCAGATACACAACCTCCTATGGCAGAGGCAGGTCAAGATCAGACGGTTAGTAAGGGCACAAGTGTGACTTTTGATGCCAGTGGCTGCAGTGACAATGTAGGCATTATCAGCTACGAATGGGATTTCGGAGATGGAAGCACCGGAACTGGCATGATCACAACCCACACTTACACAAAATCAGCTTCATACGTCGTGACGTTGACTGTGTGGGACGTAGCAGGTAATAGCAACACTGATGAGATGACAGTAAATGTTGAAGAGGCCCTCATGTCACCGATAGTAGGCATCTCTGCACTAATAGTGTTCATTCTCTTGGGGTTGTCCGTCTGGAGATGGAAGAAACGTAGAGCAAAGCGATAGGCTTTTCAATTGATGCATGTATTTTTTTAACTGGGGTTTTCAAAGAACGTTACAGTTTGTGTCTACCCTTTAATTTATTCTCGAAATCTTTGATAGGTCTTCTACTTCGAAATAATCCTTACTAGCAAGACTTAGTCTATCATCTTCGAAATCTCTCTCGATTTTCTTTTCCTGCTTGTAGTTGATGAACGTACATTGTGTAAACATATTTTGGCGTGATTTTAGAAGCTCAGTGGAACATCACTCCATGGAACATTACTACATTAATGTTTTATATTTACACAAAGACCATTCGATTGATGCGGACAGAGACTTTGATGACCTGGCAACTTCCTCTCACTCTTCACCTCTGAACCCCGCACCACTTCAAAAGCAAAAGGTTTTCCGAAACAGATGTTTTCCTAAGGTTCTATTGATTCTTTGTTAAAAGAAGGGTTGTCACAGAGAAAACATCCTTCGGCCTTAGGATGGATATTCCTGCAAATCTGCCTATTATATCTACGCGAAGAATTTTATCAGGATCCGAAAGATTGACTTTTCCATCTATGAGGTCGGCAAGTTCTCTTATGATTTCAACCTTGTGATGCCGTGTGTATCTACGTTTTTCCACAGTCATACGCCACCTTTCATTAGCGTGGATTTTGCTTCTCAACTCTGCAACCGCCCTTTTCATAGAGTCCATGTCCGAGCGTGTCCAAAGGTCCACGGGCACCCACTTCAAGGTGTGCTGAAAGACAAAGGAACCATCATCAAACAGTGTTCGAAGTCCACGTGTAACCTCCCGCGAGTCTAAGCAGGTCCTCACGCCTACTATTCCCTTCGCAACTGTACGCTTCACGAGAGGATTCTCGTCACCAAGCGTTCCCAGGACATGCACAATTTCTTTCTGTGCCTTTCCATATGCACTCCATGAACAGGAAACGAGAAGATTGAAATCGTACGCTTTCTCGACCATATGACACCCACACCTCAAAAGCTTCTTTTACACTTAAATGTGGCACTACACATTCTATAAGTAACTTCTAAGGATGCAGATAAAGAACACAAGCACATTCACGAAGCGGGGAAGAGATGAATGGTTGAAAAAGAAAAAATAAAGAAGATGGCAGAGTTTAGAGCGTGGCTGGAAAAACGCATAGAAACAGTAGAAACCGAACTAGAAGGATTACGAGTTTTACTCGAATTCACCGACACCTCGCTACTAGAAAAAGGGTTTAAACGAGCAGAAATGATAAAGCCTACTCCCACACCTCCACAAGTAATGCCTGCCACTCCACCCGAAACCGCTCTTCCACTACCCACCACGGAGTATGGGGAAACCATCCCGTTAAAAACAGTAACAGGTGACCTACTCGCTGATATGCACATCGCAGATGACTCGATGCGAATTGTGCTCCCCAAAGACAAGAACTTCGATGTGAACATCCCACCGTTCACATCCTTCCTTGTAGAGAGAGTGTTAGCAAAAATGCAGGAAAAAGACCGTGAGGCCGCGGGTACTGGAGACGTTGCTCCAGATAAGATATTGTCTTACAACATTATCCGTGACGGAGATACCGTTCGTGAAGTAACTATCAAAAACATTAGGCCTGAAAGGTTACAAGAGCTCAAGTCAACGGTCCGTTGGACTCTGGAAAAAATGTATGAGAAAATGAAGCAAACTAGTTCAGTATGATGAGCATGCATGCATGCATGCATGCATGATAATCACGTCGATAGACACGGAATTCGGATGTCCCTAACGCTCCCTATCGAAATATACATTCTTGCCCCTTGCAGATAGTGGAATCCCCATAATGATACTTGCCTCTGGCAACAAGTTTAGCCGCTTGGCTGCAACTCCAATTCTATACATTATCCGATTGTCCACATTGAAGATACTAGCTGTTTTCACCGCTGATCCCAATGCAATTCCAAGGTCTAGCGCCTTAAGAAGGCACGTGGCCCCCACAAAGTCTCGTCCTATTTTTTTCTCGGCTTTTTCGAACTCATCGCAGTTGGCATAGCCACAGGCACCACAGTTCAGACCAAAGCTTTTCGTTCCCCTTACGCCGACCAGTACAACGACTTCAGAGTTTTTCACGTTTTCTGCGTCCCGCCTAAATCCATCAATCTTTCTTTCTTCTGCTATCCTTTTCATTTCTACGGCTAAGGCTTCCTTTTTTGCTCCAAGAACAATTACTGTTAATACGTCGTCAACGCCGCCGGATTTTGGCGCAGTCCTAGCTGAAACAAGCATCAACCTTGCAACATGCAGTATTCCGTCTCTTTCACCTTCATTGCTTCGGATGATTATAATTCACCTC
>Ga0209636_10001112_pt1 | contig 26989 bp, 23 predicted proteins | sample DeeMarSWOR152_54_FD_187464 | JGI IMG/M metagenome (GOLD analysis project Ga0209636, IMG submission 187464) | Marine sediment microbial communities from White Oak River estuary, North Carolina - WOR-1-52-54 (SPAdes) (version 2) | ecosystem: Environmental > Aquatic > Marine > Intertidal zone >...
AGCTTCTCAGCCAATGCAATCGCGGGTTCCGAATAGTAAAGGTAGTGTGGGACATGTGCAATCCGGCTGATTTGCCTCTGAACAGCTTCCCGAACGTATTCCGTATATTCGTTATTATACCCAAGGGATGAAACACCAAACCCAGCTGTGAAGTCCAAATACTCCTTTCCCGAGGCATCTATCAGGCTTGAACCTTTTCCCTCTCTTATGGCAATCTCATTCATCACCGGTTTGAGAACAAACTCTTCATACTTTTTCTTTATCGGATTCGTCGCCACTGGACTCCCCTCCTCTGGGGTCAACCTGCTTTTTTCCAAGACCGAGCGGAACTTGTGACACTATCCCCCTTCTCGACTCCACCCCGCCCGTTGTTAGCAAGGCTCTTAGAAAGGCACGAGGGTGTGGCAATATCTAGCGCCCTAGGCTCCAGCGCGCTGCTCTCCGCTATTCTTACGAATGGCGAGAATTCTACCCCTAATTGCGCCGACCCAGGATAGACAATGAAGACCTGAATCGATGTGGGCGTTCCTTTGATAAACCAAATATAGAAGCTGCTCGGAATCGATAGGATCTTGAGACGGGAGGACTTTGCTAGGGATGGCTCAAGGAACCCGGGCAGATAGCCATTAGTTGAGTGCCAATAACTCGTCAGGAGGCTAAAATCCTTTGACACCACCCCCCCCTTCGGTTACAAAATCTGCACGGCCTATACCCTGAATGAGTACCTTAAGCCTAGATTATTGGTGTATCACCCGCTGAAGGAACGTTCGGGTTCTCTGCTCCTTGGGATTCGTCAACACCTGATCCGATAACGACATGGCCTCTCCTGTGACTCAGCCCTATCTCAGCTTTCTTCCTTTACTACGCAGATCGCCAAGTCCGGGCAGTTTAGCTCGCACAGCTCACAGGGTTTACACTTCTCCGCGTGGATGACCTCAACCACGTTATATCCTTTCTCGTTGAGCCTTTCGGACATCCCCAAGACGCCTCTTGGGCAGAAGTGAACGCACAAACCACATCCCTTGCAGAGCCATTCTTCAATGTATACGGACATCCTGGATTACCCTCCGAGCTTCTTGATAATTGCGGGAATCGCTATGGAGCTCCGGGCAATCATCGCCCCCGCGTTCTTCATCGCCCTGATCTTACTCTCCACAGTTCCCTCTTCGCCTTCGATGATGGCACCAGCATGACCCATCTGGACTCCTTTGGGTGCCGTGCGACCGACAATAAGGGCGATGACTGGCTTATTCATATGATTTCTGATAAAAGCCGCCGCATCATGTTCCATCGTTCCGCCAACCTCTCCCAGCAGAACGATGACCTCGGTTTCTGGGTCCTCCTCGAACTTCTTCAGTACCGATTCTTGCGACAGCCCCCAAATCGGTCCCCCACCGATGCCGACAACCGTGGATTGACCGATTCCGTTTCCTGTCAAAACCCTTCCAACCTCGTAAGACAAGGAGCCACTCTTAGACAAGATGCCAACTCGGCCCTCCTTAAACAAGAAGTGGGGGTGCACACCGAGCTTGCATTTTCCCGGCGAAATCAGTCCGGGAGTGTCTGGCCCTAGAACGGTTGCCCCTTTGATAGTCGCGTAGTGGACCACCGCGAGCACATCCTGATCCGGCATGCCTTCTGCCGTCATAACCAGTAACCGAACCCCACTACTGATGACTTCTACGGCCGCTTCCTTGGCAAACCGAGCCGGCACGAAACTGATAGCAGCATCGAAGTCGTGTTCTCGGGCAGCTTCCTCCACAAGGTCATAGACAGGGATGCCGTCTACCTCTGCACCACCCTTCCCCGGGGTCACCCCTGCGACGATATTGGTGCCGTACGCCTTCATGATTTGCGTTTGGAAGGAACCCACATTTCCGGTGATCCCTTGGACCAACACGCGGGTGGGTTTGTCGATCAGAATGGCCATTTCACGACTCCTTCAAGCGTTCCACCGCTACACGAACCGCTTCTTGGAGATCCTCAAATGCCTCGACCCCCGCTTCGCGAAGCCTCTGTTTGCCCACATCCGCCTTCGTGCCGCACATACGGATCACCATGGGAACCCCTCGATTGATCTGTCCTATACATTGAACGATTCCATCGGCCATCTCATCCATCCGTGTCAGCCCACCAATCAGGCTGATGAGGAGCACCTTCACTTGGGGATTGGCAAGGACCACTTCCATGGTCTGCCGCATGATCTCTGCATTGGCCAGCCCCCCCATCTCACAGAAGTTCGCCGCGCGGCCACCTGCCTCATGAAGCAGATCAACCGTAAGCATACCTGTCCCAGCACCGTCGGCAATGATTCCAATGTCACCTTCCAATGGGACGTAGGTGATGCCTCTCTCCTCAGCCAGTTCCTCCGATCTGATCCTGCCGCGTCTGCCCAACCGTCTCTGCTCCCCTTGCAAGTCGTCGAAAAGGTCTCGGTGTCGGTAAGCGGCCTTATCGTCCAAAAGGATCTTTGCATCGAGTGCCACAAATCCATTGGGCGTGACGGCCACCGGGTTGATCTCAACCAGGGTCGCATCCCTCTCTTGAAAGATCGTGCAAATCCGGTGGGTAAGACTTCGAAAACCCTGAAGCTCGTCGATCCTCAAGGCCTTGGCCAGAGATCGGATCACGAAGTCCTGCACCCCAAGGGTCGGATCCACGTATTTCTTGATGATTTTCTCCGGGGTTTTCTTCGCCACCTCTTCGATGTCAACCCCACCAGCAGAACTCCCCATGAGGATTGGAAGGTTAGCTTTCTTATCAATGAGATAGGCGATGTAGAGCTCCCTTCTCACCTCAACAAACTCTTCGGCAAGTAGAGCTTGGATTGGGTGGCCTTTGATTGTGGAGGTCAAGAGTTCTTCCACAATTGAGGCGGCCTCCGCTGTCTTTTCGGCAACTCTAACCCCACCTGCCTTTCCCCGTCCACCGACAGGGATCTGCGCCTTGAAAACGGCAGGAAAAGATACCCCTTCCAGGTTCTCCGATGATGAGATGAGAACACTCTTCGGAACGGCAATCCCCTGCTCTCTGAGTATGCGCTTTGCCTGAAACTCGAGAAGTCGCATCGACTAGACCCCTATGGATATCCCTTGCTCTTTCGCGAGTGCCATCCCCCGCCTGGCCGCCTGCAGATTCACGTCGATGAACTTCTGTTTGACGCCTCCACGAATCGCCTCGAATAGGTCATCTTCTTTGAACAACCCGGTGGCCTGCTGAAGAAAGCCCAGCATTACCATGTTTGCGGCAAGCTTTATACCGATCTCACCGGCTATCTGGGTGGCAGGCACCTCGATCGTTTCGATGTCCGTGCGTTCGGGCCGACCCACAAACTCCGGGTCAATGATCAAAGTCCCTCTAGATCTTAGCCGGCCGAGATATCGATTGAGCGCCGCCTGAGACATGCCGACGAGGATGTCTATCTGATCGGCCAGCGGCGAGTTGATCGGCCCACCAGAGACGATCACCTCTGCCTGACACTCCCCGCCTCGTGCTTCAGAGCCGTACGATTGCGTCTGAACCGCGTTGAGTCCGGCCTGCGTCACTGCCGCGGTGCCAAGAATCACCGACGACAGGATAATACCTTGGCCTCCGAATCCACAGAACTGTAGATTGACCCGGCTGCTCTGCATCATGCGCCCTCCCCCGGTCGATAGACTGAGCTGCCTTCAAAGACCGGCTCGCTCTTTTCGATGAAGTCACCAAGGACAAACCTCTTTGAAACCTCCTCTTCCGAGAGCCCGCTGGCCTCTTTGATCGTGCAGGAACACTCCTCGATCCACTCAAGCACCTTCACAGGATCACTCGTGGAAAGGGCGGGCCGCCCGAAGTTGGTCACACACTGACAGACGATCTCCACCAATGCAAAACCGCGATGCTTCAAGGCCTTCTTGATGGCTCTCGCGGCCTGACGGGATCTGGAGGTATTCCACCGGCTGACAAAAGTGGCACCCGCTGATATAGCCAGCTTGCACAGGTCAAAGGGCCGCTCCGGGCTTCCGTAAGGGGTGGTGGTGGAGGTAAGATTCTGGGGCGTTGTCGGGGCGACCTGACCACCGGTCATTCCAAAGGTGAGGTTATTGACAACGATCATGGTCACATCAAGATTGCGCCGAGCCGCCTGGATGAGATGGTTGCCCCCGATAGCCGCAGCATCGCCGTCCCCTGCGAAGATCACCACCTGCAACTCGGGGTTGTGCAGCTTGATGCCTGTCGCCCAGGGCAGCGTCCGGCCATGGACGCCATGCAATGCTTCGACGTTCATGAACACAGGGATTCGGGCGGTGCAGCCAACACCACCGATGGCCACGAGCCTGTCAAAGTCCAGTTCAATCTCATCGGCCGCCCGCAGGAAGTAGTTCAGGACCTGACCCGCCCCGCAACCCGGGCAGAAAAAATGCGGTAGGGTGCCTTTACGCAAATATTTCTTGTAAGGGTTGTCTTTCAATGCCCTGCCTCCTCTATGGCCTGCAATATCTCATTGGTCGTGTGGACCGAGCCAAGGTTCTTGGTCACCCGAATCACCTTGCAGAGTCCACAGCAGATCCGTTCGATCTCACGAGCATACTTTCCCATATTCATCTCAACCGCAAGCACCGCTGAGGCCTGCTCCGCCAGAGCCCTGATCTCCTTCTCGGGCACAGGCCAAACAGTAATCAGCTTGAGCAAACCGGCTTTGATGTCCCTTGTTCGAGCAAGTTCCACCGCATCCAACGCCGGTCGACTTTCACTCCCGTAGGCGATCAGAACCATCTCGGCGTCGTCCAGAAAGAAACCCTCCGTCTGGACAATCTCGTCGCGATGGTCGGCAATCTTTCCGACAATCCTGTCATACAGGGCCTCAAAGACATCCGGGTCCCACTGAATGTCTCCCCTCTCGTCATGGGGGTTCAGCGAGTGCAGAATGCGGTACCCCTCACCAAAGTCTGGCAATGGGGGAACGCCATCCGGGCCCGCCTGGAAAGGATAAAACTCCTCGGGTGGCACATCGGGTTTCTTGCGATTGATGATCTGGATGGCGTCTGGCTCCGGAATAACGAGCTTCTCCCGCATCAGCGCGATGGTGGTCTCCGACATGACCACCACGGGAGTGCGATACTTCTCGGCCAGGTTGAAGGCTTGAATCGTGTGATCGAACAACTCCTGAACCGACGACGGGGCAAGGACGATCATTTCGTGATCGCCGCTGGCCCCCCAGCGCATCTGCATCACATCGGCTTGCGTGGCATAGTTATCCCCGCGGCAGCGTTGCACATCAACGATCACACAAGGAATCTCCGAGGCGACCGCGTACCCGATCCCTTCCTGCATGTAGTTGTATCCCGCGCTGGCCGTTGCGGTCATGGCCCTGGCGCCGGCCAAGGCAGCTCCGGTGACCGAATAGATCGAACATAGCTCGTCCTCGCCCTGGAGAAACCTGCCCCCCACCCGGGGCATCCGCTCCGCCATGCGCTCGGAGATCTCATTGGCCGGCGTGATGGGATATCCGGCGAAGAAGTCGCATCCTGCGGCTAGTGCCCCTTCAACCACGGCAAAGTTTCCAAGCATGAAATGGGTTCCCGTTAAAACTCTCTTGCCCCTGTCCATGTTTCCCCTCATTCTTCGATACTGAAGCGTAGTTCACCATTTTGTTGAATGGTCTCTCCATCAATCACGATGGTGGGTTTGTGGATCACAAGATCGATATGACTCTTTGCCTTGACGGTTCCCCCAAAGCTGGTATTGTCCCCTATGCCAATGTGGAAGGTTCCATAGGCTCCCTCATCCTCCATCATGCTTCCCGATACGACAGAATGGGGATTGAGTCCGACACCGAGCTCGGCGATGCCATAGATGTTAGGATCATCCATCTCCCTCAACAGTCGGCGCAATGTCTCGGCCTGAGCCTCCCCCTGTACTTCTGTGATCTTCCCGCCCTTGACGTGAATCCTGATCGGGTGGGCAACGACCCCAAGGGCAGGATGGGGGATGCTTCCATCCACCACAATTACGCCTGCGGCGCTCCCTTCCAGGGGGCCCACGTTGGCTTCAATATTGGGTGGTGAGGCCGTGCTACCAGGGCTGTGAGCGAAGCCGGGCTCTGAAAAACCCTTGCGCCCTGCGATGTCCATTCGTAGCTCCGTCCCTCCTGGCGTGGTCACCTTAGCAATCTTGCCTTGGGTGAACACCTCGGCCACTCGGTTCACTACCTTCTCAAGCTTGAAAAAGTCCGCCTCGATCCCCCCTTCCTCCAACATGCGTTCATTGTAGTCCCCCATGCTGATGGTGCGCGCCCCGCGCTGGCGCGCCTCCCTGGTGGCAGACGCATGCGTCATGGAGAATCTTAAGGGCATAATGATCACGTCCGATTGGCTCATCGCACTGGCGATGTGCGCTGGAGGTTCGTCGCCGTGGCCACTCCGTGGGGTAATGACGGCCAGGACGGCATCTTCTGTAATCTGAAGCGCCGCCATAGCGACCAATTCACCCACTCTCAGGGTCTTTGTATCGGTCAGGATGAGCACTTTTTCATCAGGCTGCACATTGGCGCACGTCCTAACGATCTTGACCGCCCCTTTAATCTTCTTTGCATCTGAAATCGTCATCATCGTCACTGCCCCCTCAGGAAGGCTTCGATTCGCTCGAAAGCCTCGTGGATTAGGTCGATAGAGGTGGCGTAGGACAGACGCAGATGCCCCTCGCCACATTCCCCGAAGGCTGCCCCTGGAACGGTAGCCACGTGGGCCTCCTCCAAAAGAGCTTTCGAAAACTCAACGGACGGCTTGTCCGAGCGATAGGAAGGAAAGCAGTAAAACGCCCCTTGCGGCGCCATCTTACATTCGAAGAACTCGGATTGTTCGATCAACTTCATCATGACTGCTCCCCGCTCCCTGTATCCCTCCACCATCTGCTTTGCGGCTTGCTTGGATACCTCACTCTGGAGAGCCTCAATCGCCCCAGCTTGGGCAAAGGCGGTAACGCAACTGGTCGAGTGTTGGTAAATCTTGATCATTCCCTCCAGGACCTCCTTCGGACCGGTCACATACCCTAGCCTCCATCCCGTCATGGCATGGCTCTTCGAGAATCCGTTGACGGTAATCACGTTGTCAAACTCTGAGCCCGGGCTGTAGTGCTCACCCTCATAAACCATGTATTCATAGATTTCATCAGAAAGGACTAATGCGCCATGATCTCTGGCGATCTTGGCAATCTCACGGATCGCAGATCTATCGAAGACGGCACCGGTCGGATTGCACGGCGAATTGATCACGATGATCTTAATCGATTCGTTCATGGTCCGCCGGATGGCTTCCAAGTCGGGTTGGAACCCTTCGGCCTCATTCGTGGCGACCCTCACCGCACCGGCTCCTGCCATTTGTGCGGCAGGCTCGTAGGTGACCCACGCAGGGTCCAGTATCATCACGTTGTCCCCCTCTTCGAGCACCGCGTGGAAAGCGAGATAGATGGCGAATTTGCCCCCTGCCGTTACGATGACGTCATCCACCCCCGCGTCAATACCGTTTTCCCCCCTGAACTTCTTACAGATTTCCTCCCTCAGCGCATAGTCCCCAGCCGTCGGCTGATACTTGGTTTGGCCCGATCGCAGCGCTTCGCAGGCTGCGTTCACGATGTTCTCAGGCGTGTCAAAGCATGGCTCACCCACACCGAGGGAGACGATGTCGGTGACCCCACTCTGGCGCATCCGTTTGACCGTGTTGTCAACTTCCTCGGTGGCTGAGGGTTCGAGCTTCGCGATCTTTTCAGATAGGAAACCTTTCATGACGGCCTGACCTCCTCCGTGTTAATTTTTCGCAAGCAATTGACCAAAACCCTTCACTGATCCCTTACACCCAACCCCTCCCAATGCTGCCCAGAGACTTGCCTGGTTACTCGTGACCACGGGAACGCCGAAATCATCTTCGAGGATCCCAATGATTTCCATGGTCCTCAGGTTCGTACAACTAATAAGCAAGCCGTCTGTGTCTGAGGGAGCGTGCCTTTTGATCTCCCTATATACGAATTCAGGGGTCAGTCTGCCAATTTGCAGGTTATCTATTGGCTCTGAGTAGCTCGATCGAACCAGCTCGACCGTCTTGACCACACGGTGGCCAAGGCTCTCGAGCCACCTTTTCCCCTTTTCGTTGGTCTCTTCAGGATACGGCGTGACCAAGCAGATTCTCTTCAAGTTCAAGGCCTCCAGAGCCCCCTTCACGGCCGTCGAAGTTGTAATCACTTTTATTCCGACAAATTCCGAAAGCTCCTTGCTCAGCTGGTCATTGAACGCCTCGCCTTTCAGGAAGCTGCCTGATGTACACCCATAGAGGATGAGATCCACCTCGGCTGTGGCCACCTCCTCGGCGGCCCTCCTGGCATAACCCGCCATTTTCAAAAGCTCCTCCTCGGTTTCAATAACCTGCAAAACTCTGGAGGTATGCAGCGAGACACCTTCCGGCAGAAAACTGTATAATTCGGGCTCCATGGTTGTGTTTGATGATGGCACCAATAACCCTATACGCCTCCGCCACCCATACATCAGGGCCTCCTTCCTTATCGTTATCGTTCTGGCGAATTATTATACCATATAGACTATATAATCCAGCATCATCCCGCCAAGCTTTTTCGAATTCTACTGGGCGGTAGATCGCAATTTTAGGAATGAAAAGCTGTTCTACGCGCAAACCCATGGGAAGCGAGAGAGATACACCGCTTCCCATGGGCCGGTATGTCAGCTAACTGGTGAGGCGAGTACCGCGCTGCGGCGCTTCCTTCGGTCAGCGCTCAGGCCAAGCAGGCAGCGGTAGCATGATGTTGGCCTCTGCCACCTGCTTCGGCCAGACGACTTTTTGCTTCTGATCGTGCCACTGAATGATAATCACGCCGCCAAGATTGTTTTGGCCCTTCTCATCGAATTGAACCCCTTTCCAGGGGAGCGGAAGCAGGTCTCCAGGGATGTCCGTCTTGATGAGGGCCTGTCTGATGGCTTCTGGTTCGGTAGAGCCGGCTCTATTTATCGCATCTACAAGGGTCAGAAGGCCGATAAACCCTCTGGCCGGAAGGTTTCCTACTGCAGCCGCTTCACCAAAACGATCCTTAAGCAATTTGGTGAAGATTCCCGCCATCTTGTTGGTCTTAATCAGGGTATCGGACCAGAGCTGCGTCGCCATCACCCCATTCACATCTGAGCCAAGGCTCTTGACGAACTCATAGCGGATGTGTCCCGTGGAGTTTGCAAGGATCGGTGCAGTGATGTCGTATTTCTTGAAGGCCTTCTGGAACAGAATGGCGTCGGACAGGTAGCAGGCCATGCAGAGTACGTCCGGATTTGCCTTCTTTACCCGCAGGGCCTCTGCTTCCACGTCGGTTGCCTCATGTGGATACGCGATATCGACGACAATCTCGTACCCCAACTTCGGTGCCCTTTCTTTGATGAGTTTTGCAGTATCCTGACCAAAGAGCGTATCCTCACACACGACGGCGATTTTTTTCAGGTTCAGATCGGGCCTTGTCTCCTTCAATTCCTTGAGAAGCGATAGCATACCCTCCACATGGACAACGTCTGTTGGTGTGGTCCTAAAGAACCACTTGAACCCCCGTTCTGTTAGAGTTGGCGCTGTGGCACTGTCATCCAGGAAAGGGATCCCATGAGACTCAGCCGCCGCGCTTACAGGATCGGTAACCGCACTCTGATAACACCCTATGAGGGCAACGACTTTCTCCACGGTCATCAGACGCTCGGTCTCTGATCTTCCCACGTCCGGCTTGCCTTCACTATCGGCGAAGATCACCTCGATTTTGGCTCCACCCAGATTTGGCAACCCTTTGGATCTGAAGATGTCCCCGGGGGAGTCAATGTCGTACTCGTTGTTTACAAGATCTTGAACCACCTCCAGGGCCTGCACAAATTGCTTACCCGTGAGGGAGAGCGGCCCAGTAATGGGATAGACGCCACCAATCTTGATCACCCCGGAACCTGCCTGACTCGTTGATGGGGCTATCCAAGATACCCCGAGCATCAAAACAAGGAGCATCCCAATGGCCACAACCCATGCAAAATGCCTTTTCATTTTAACCCTCCTTTCGATTGTTTTGATTCCAGGTCACCAAAACAAACATAATCCCCGACGAGATTCACATTTTCTGTCTTCTCATCACCTCCTTCCGACTCTCGCTACGCTTCCCCTGGGCCTTGTCAAACCAATCCCATTCTCATCCTAAACTCTTCCCTTACTCTGTCGAGCAGGTCCCTATCTGTGTATAGGTCGATGGCCGTCATGGCGAGCGCTTTTGCTGAATTCAGCAAGACCTGCCTCCCCCTCTCGGAAATGGTCGCTCGAGCAACCTCAAGCGTGTGCCAGGTAAACCCCTTATCGAGACAGATGTAGGGCTGGATAGTGGGTACGACCTGGCTCACATCGCCTGCATCCGTTGCGCAGATGACCCCCTCATACCACCCGGGCTCATCGATTTCCACCGCCAATTGCTCGAGATTTTGCCCAAAGGCCTCGGCGAGTTTCAGGTTGGGTCTCAGATCCTTGAGCTCTGCATAGCCGTTGAAGGCCACATCGTTTCCGGTCATAATGGCCGCCCCTTCTGCACATCTCTTGACCTTCTCGTAAACTTCTCTGGCATACTCGATGTCTGGGGTCATGATGAAGAAGCTGCATGCAGAATAGTCGGGCACGGTGACAGGGAACTCCCCGCCATGGGTGATGATTCCGTGGACCATGGAGTTACTGGGCCGGAGATGTTCCCTCAACGCGTTGATGCCAACGAAGGTCTGAATCGTAGCCGCCAGGGCGTTCACTCCATGATCCTGGTGCATGAAGCTGTGTGCCGGCTTTCCCCGGAATTCAATGTCGACCTTCACCCGGGCGAGCGAGGTGGCTCCTAACGCCGTGATGTTCCAGGGATGAACCATCATGGCCACATCCACCGAGTCAAAGATGCCAGCCTCGACGAGGATGACCTTCCCTCCTCCTCCCTCTTCGCCTGGTGTACCAATGACTCGTACCGTCCCTCTCAGATCCGCCATGATTGGCTTTATCGCGAGACCTGCTCCAACAGCGGCCGCGCCAATGATGTTGTGGCCACATGCATGTCCGAGCTTTGGCAGGGCATCGTATTCCGCCAAGAGCGCTACCACTGGACCCTCCGGTCGAGATTCAGGGAAGGAGCCAATAAATGCGGTATCCAAACCGCCAATCCCCCGCTCTACTGCGAAGCCTTCATCCTCCAGAGCTTTCGCCAACCAGGTTGCCGCCTCGAATTCTTCGAATTTGACTTCTGGATGGGAATACAGCTTCTTGCTCAGTTCAAATATTGTGTCTCCCAGGGCATCAACCCGTTCAACAGCGCTTCTCTTGAGTCTCTCTACCGCGGAAGTCATTTGTTTATCCTTAACAAATCATTGGCGGTCTGGCCGCTGGTTCGAGAATCTACCGTTTGGACCAGGGTGGCATCTCCCAGGTCACCTGGGCTTCAGCCATGTCCCAAGGCCAGACCACCCTCTGTTTCTCACCGAGGTACTGAATCATCATGACCCTGCCATAGATGTTTTGATGGGTCTTAGGGTCGAACTTCACACCATCCCACGGCAGGGCAAGCAATTTCCCCGGAATGTCCGTCTCGATCAGGGCCTTTCGAATCGGTTTTGGATCCGTTGAACCTGCACGGTTGATGGCATCCATGAAGGTCATGAATCCGATGTACGTTCTGGCCGAGGTGTCGGTCAACCCGGCCTCGGCGCCGTAGCGCTCGACAAGCAACCCGTTGATCTTCCTTGCGATGGGGTTGCTCTCGATGATGATGTTGGCCCAGGTCTGTCTCGAGAGCACATAGTTGACGTCGGAACCCAGGTTCTGCAGGAATGCGGGTTTCACATGCCCTGTTCCATTGGCCACGATCGGGATATTTACATCGTATTTCTTATAGGTTTTCTCGAACAGGATAGCATCGGCGATGTACGATGCCATGATGATGACATCCGGATTCGCACGCTTCACCCTCAAGACTTCCGCATCGACGTCCGTGGCCTCATGGGGATAAGCGATTTCGACGGCCACCTCAAATCCCAGTTCAGGGGCCTTTTTTCGTACAACCATTGCGGTGTCTTGCCCCCAGAGGGTGTCTTCCGCAACAACAGCGATGGTCTTTATGTCGATATCCTCACGTCTGTCACTGAGGTCCTTGAGGAACTCCATCATGCTTCCCACGTAGGCCCATTCGTCGGGCCCGGTTCTGAAGAACCACTTGAAGCCACGGTTCGTAAGCTTTGGTGATGACGAAGCCGGATTGAGATAGGGCATGCCATAGTGTTCAGCCACCCGACTCGAAGTGTCCGTCACGGCGCTTTGAAAGGCTCCCATGAGCACATCCACCTTTTCCACGGTGATGAGTCGTTCGGCTTCGGACCGCCCGACATCCGGCTTCCCTTCGCTGTCCGCAATCACTAGTTCGACCTTCGCCCCACCAAGATTCGCCAGTCCCTCAGAGCGGATGATCCCCCCCGGGGATTCGATGTCGTAACTGTTGTTGATCAAATCAGCATACAGTCTATAGGCCTGCACATAGAGTTTTCCGGTTGCTGAAAGCGGCCCTGTAATCGGATAGATAATCCCCAGGCGAATCTTTGCGGGAGCCCCCTCGCTCACCGAAAAGAAACCGAATACTGCCACCATAACGAATACTGCAGCCACAAACGTGGCACCTCTCTTTCTCATTTTAACCCTCCCTTCTTTACGGTCGGCGAACTCTTTCGTCCCATGCATCTTCACACCGAAATCGAACCCATACCAATGATGACCAAGATATTCTCTTCCCTTCACCTCACCTCCTTTTCTGAACTTCCATCGCGCCTCACCCCCCCTCATTTGGCCGTAGTTCGATCAGAAGATCCTCGGCTCTTGGCAGGCCCTTGTCCCAGAACTCCCTTCTCGGCAACAATTCCATCTTCGTTCATCCACAAGGAATTTGGAAGGCGCCAGTTCTACCCACCGAGATAGAGCTTTCGAATATCCGTGTTTTCCAGGATCTCCTCTCCGGTCCCCTCGGTTCTGTTCTTGCCGTCCACAAGGAGATATGCGTAGTCCGAAACCTCGAGTGCTTGCTTTGCGTTCTGTTCCACCATCATGATGGTGACCTTGCTTTCTCTGTTGACTTCGACAATCTTCTCAAACACCATATCCCGGATTTTCGGGGCCAACCCCACACTCGGTTCGTCCACCATAAGCAGATCCGGATTCAAGATCAACGCTCGCCCCACCTCCAACATCCGCCTCTGTCCACCGCTGAGGGTACCGGCTCTCTTATGCTCCTTCTCCTTGAGACCCGGAAAGAGGGAATACGCGTGCTCAAGTCTTTCTCTGAACCGCTCTTTGTCATCATCAATAAATGCTCCCATCTCCAGATTCTCATAAACCGTCATGCTCGGGAAGATGCTGCTCTCTTGAAACACGTAAGCGATCCCCCTTCTCAGGATCTGAGGTGGACTGAGTCCCGTAATCTCCTCTCCCTTGAAGATGATCGTTCCCTTCTTGGGACGCAACAGCCCAAAGATCGCTCGAAGTGCTGTCGACTTGCCGGCACCATTTGGACCAATCAGGGAGACGATTTGTCCTTCTTTTATCTTGAGTGAAACCCCTTTGAGCACGAGGTATGCGTATTTGGAATACGACACATGCGCATCCCTTAGCTCTAAAAGCATCTTACCCGCCCATCATCACCGGCATCATCTGCCAAAATAGGCCTCAAGGACTTCGTCGTTGTTTCGGACTTCTTCCGGATTTCCTTCTGTGAGGAGGATACCATGGTCTAGGACATAGAGCCTTTCGGCAATATCCATAACCACCTCCATGTTGTGTTCGATCAACAGGAAGGTTCTTCCTGATTCATTCATTTCCCCGATCAATTTCTTTATTTCGTTGATCAAGGTGGGATTCACGCCACCCGTCGGTTCGTCGAGCAGAATCACATCCGGGTCTTTCATCAGTGCGGAGGCAAGTTCGAGGAGTTTCTGTTGTCCCCCTGAGAGGTTCCCGGCGGGCTCCTCGATCAACCCATCCAGCCCCACGAACTTGATGAATTCTGTTGCGCGCCTCACAAGGTCCCTTGAAGACTTTCTGAAAAGGATGTCGATAAGGCTTTCCCTTCGATGCGATTGAGAAATCAGCACGTTCTGCAACACGGTTAACTCGGGGAATGCCCGTGGCAACTGAAAGGTTCGATAGAGTCCGCTTTCGCAGATGGACTCCATGCTCTTGCCGGTGATCTCTTCTCCTTTCAGGTACACGCGGCCTTCATCCGGTGTGTAGAAACCCAACACACAGTTGAAAAGCGTCGTCTTGCCGGATCCGTTCGGCCCGATGAGCCCCACCACTTCACCTTCGTTCACATGAAGCGTGACCCTGTCCAGGGCAACCAGTCCACCAAATCGTTTTGTCAAGCCTTCAACTCTCAGCGCCTCCAAGTTCCACTTCCCCTCTTCGCCGGACGAACGACCATCTTATGCGGCTGACCAGAGCAACAAACCCAAAGGGTTCCACCAGGACGACGAAGATAGCCGCAGCACCAAAAAGGATGTAGTTCAAGCCCATCGCTAGTCCGCCTAATTCGGCTCGTAGGAATTCTGTCAACGGAAAGATGAAGACGGCTCCCAGAATAGGCCCGGCCACTGTCCCCACTCCCCCCACGATCGCAATGACGGCAATCAATATCGACATCACAAGCAGCAAGATCGATGACGGGGATATATACATGATATACTGCGCATAAAAGGTCCCCACGAGCGCTGTGATAAACGCGTTTAGGGCAAAGGCCAACTGTTTCAGCCTAAAAGCGTTGATGCCGCGGTTCCTCGCTGCGACTTCATCCAATTTGACGGCCTTGGCATAGAAACCAAAGCGTGAATTGTGCAAACGATGCACAAGGAGCGTCACCAACACCGCCATAGTAAGGATGATGTAATAATAGGGGACCTTATTGGCCCACTGCATGTAGTAGAGGGACGGGCTGTGGATGGGCAGTGAGATTCCTTGGGCGCCTCCAACAAATCGCCAATTTGAAAATGACAGCCGCGCAATCTCACCCAGAGCGATAGTCGCCATCGCAAAGTAATGGCCCCGGAGATGCAGCACCACAAAACCGAGCGCCAGGCTTACCACAACGGCAAGAAACGCTCCCACCCACATCCCCACCCAGGGCGTCAGGTCTGCACGTTCTAACAGAATACTGGAGGTGTACGCTCCAATCGCGAAGAATACCGTATTCCCCAAGGCAATCTGGCCGGCATATCCACCGATCAAGTTCCAAGCCTGGGCCAGCACGATGTACATCAAGGTAAAAATCAAGATATGTCGGTAATACGTTCCCCTGACGATCAGGGGAAGACAGATCAAGAAAACCAATACCGCTACATAGAGTGCCCACTTCCTTGGTTTCTCTCCCAATCTCTCCTCTATCCCTGCCACACCCATCACTTCCATCCCAATAGCCCTTGCGGTCTAATGACCAAGGCCAACACAAATACGGCAAAGACGGCGGGCAACTTCATCCACGGAATCGCATAGACACCCACAACCGTTCCCACTAGGCCGATCATCAGCCCACCCAGGATTGCGCCATAAATGCTTCCAAATCCGCCCAAAGCCACAGCAACGAAGGCGAAAAGGCCGAACTTGTCACCGACCGTGGGATGGGTGTAGAGGATTCGCGAAAGCACCGAACCGGCCACCGCCACGAGCGCCAAACTGATCCCCCAGGTATATGCGTACATTTTCTCAACGTCGACGCCCAATGCGAGTGCCGCTCTGGGGTTATCAGTGGTTGCACGGATCCCCTTACCGATTTTCGTCAGATGCAGAAAGGCATACAAGAATATAAACGCTAGGGTACACACCACACTCGACACAAGCATGGCATTGTCCAGATATAGGCCCCCGACCTTTAGAACACCATCAAGAAAGGAAATTTTTACGGTCCTAAAGGTCGGCTTTGCAATGAAAAACATCGCATAGTTAATCAGGAACATAAGCCCAAAGGTAGTGAAAATTTGGAACAGCATCGGCGCCTGCATGATCCTAGAAATGATGGTCTTGTAAGTAATGATCCCGAGCATGAACAGGATAATGATCGCGATGGGCATTGAGAGGAGCGGATCGAAGCCAGCCAAGAGATAAAAGACATAGCAAATGTACATGGAAAGCATCAGATAACTTCCATGGGCAAAGTTTACGATCTCCATGATCCCCCATACGAGAGTCAGCCCTACAGCGATAAGCGCATAGACGCTGCCGACCAACAAGCCCGAAACGATCGATTGCGCAAGCATCAATGTCCCCCAAAGCTGTTGCAACAGCCTGACGGATTTTCCAGCCGCCACCAGTCCCGGCGTCACCGGGGACGTCCTTCTCTCCATCCCATCAACTGCTTTGCAGCGGTCAGATCATCTCCCGTTGTACCGACTAGCCTCAAGGTTTCTCCGGAGCTTCATGCTCCATTTACATGCGTCCTTTTTTTGCTTGTGACGCTAATATGTCAACCCATGGTTCCTAGGTTGGTGAGACCTGAATGGGAGTCTAAGGCCATAATCACCAACCTGGGAACCTAGAGCCCACATAGAAACCGCTTCTTGATCACCCTTTTCACCGTTCTGACCAAGGCGGCAGAGGCCATACCACCTCCGTTTCGGCGATTCTCCATGGCCAAACGGCTTTCAGCTTCCCGTCGTGCCATTGGGTGATAATCGGCTTTCCATAGATATTTTGACCGGTTTCGTCGAACTTGACCCCCTCCCAGGGCAGGGATAGATAGCTTCCAGGAATATCCGTTCTGACAAGGGCCTGCCTGATCACTTCTGGGTCGGTGGATCCCGCCCTGTTGATGGCATCCACCAAAGCCAGGAATCCGATGAACACGCGACCTTGGGTCGCCGCCATGCCTTCCTCAAAGCCACGGGCCTTGAGCAACTCATCGAGTTTCTTGGCAATTGGGATTTTTTCAAGCATGGCATCCGACCAGAGGTCTCGGGTCATAACGTAGTTCGCAGCCTTACCGAGAGTCTTGGCAAATATGGTGTCTTGATGCCCTGTGTCGTTTCCCACGATGGGAATGTTGACGTCGTATTTCTTGTAGGTCTTCTGGAAGAGAAGGGCATCGGAGTCATAGGATGACATAAAGATGGCATCCGGCTTGGTCGTCTTGACTCGCAGAACTTCCGCCTCCACATCGGTCGACTCATGGGGATAGGCTACATCGACCGCAATCTTAAACCCAAATTGGGGTGCCTTATTCCGGATGACTTCTGCAGCATCCTGCCCCCATTGGGTATCCTCACACACCACGGCGATCGTCTTTATGTCCACATCCTTTTTCGTCTCATTCAAGTCTTTTAGGAACTCCAAAATCGTACCCACAAAAGTATGCGCGTGAGGCGTGGTCCGAAAGAACCACTTGTAGCCCCGCTGGGTCAGCTTTGGGGAGGTTGAATTGGAGTTGACCATCGGGATCCCGTATCGTTCCGCGACAGCGCTTATTGTGAGCGTCACACCACTCATCACGGTCCCCAGCAGCGCATGAGCCTTTTCTACGGTGATGAGACGTTCGGCCGTCGCTCTGCCGACATCCGCATTTCCCTCATCGTCACCGTTTATCAGGCGGACTTTGGCACCCCCCAGGTTCGGTAACCCTTTAGAGCGAAATATGTCATCTGGAGAGTCGATGTCATAGCTTTTGTTTATCAGATCTTCTCCAAGGTCTGTAACGGTCTTGCAGAGATTTCCCAGGTAAGGAATCGGCCCTGTCATTGGCCAGATCACGCCGATCCGAACTTCATTCACCTCCTCTGCCAGGCCTGGCATGGATACCCCAAAGACTAAAGCGACAAACGCGGCCAGGATGACAAGCTTTTTCACAGTCGATTGCCCCACAACCTTGTTCTTCATTTTTCCCCTCCTTTGCGCAGTCTGAGTGAAGGGCCCTTTCACGCTAAATCACCCCTCCGCCCACCCCGATAGCCACCTCACCCATAACGTTCTGGTAACATCCAGAAGCCTGAAGCCATGCTGCTTTTGCAATGAAAGCCGTACGTCGGTCCTCACTAACAGGGTGCCTGACGAAAAAACAGGCTCCTTTTTCTCATTGGGACGGATGGCATGGGTGGACCTCTAATCGATGCGGCCTCGCAGCGCTTTGCCGCCTGAACGACCAGCGGAACGGTCCAGTAATCGCTTTTTCGTTGCCGGATCTTCACTGGCAGATCTTCCTCCTTCTCATCGAGACTCACACTGAATATGGAGGCCGATATTTGACACAAGACTTCCGAGGATACCTGCCATTGGAGAGGAGGGACAAACACAGGTAAGTCATCTACAAGCGGGACAAATATATCCCCGCAGCAGGAGTAAATTTCAACCGAAGAGAGGACCTTGGAGTTTTGGTAAGTCTTGGCTCTGGGTCTTCCGGAGCCTTCTCTGGGATTGTTCCCCCCTCTAGCTTAAGGAGATCAGACTACACTTGAACCATCGCCGTGAGCGCCTGTTTCCCGTCTCACCTCGATTTATGGTCCAACTAAGCCCAGATTGATTGATATCACTGTTACTTCTTCCCCAGTTCACTCACGATCTTTTGTTTTCCTTCAGACCACCCCCTCTTGCTCCTCTTGAAAATCTATATAGGATATATAAAACCCATCCATTCTGTCAAGCAAAAAGATTTGCGTTCGCCATGGCCTGCAACTCACCCCTTTCCTTAGGATCATTTGGATTTGCTATGCTTGAGCACTCTGCCCTGGAGAGCCCCTGTGTGCTCTCCCCGCCTCATCACAATGGTGCCGTTTGTGATGACGTATTCAACTCCCTCTGGATACTGATGGGGATGTGAGAATGTTGCCTTATCGATGACACTTGCCGGATCAAAGACCACAATGTCCGCGTACATACCTTCCCTTATTGCTCCTCGGTATTGAATGCCGAGGAAGCTGGCTGGCAGGGACGTCATCTTTCTGATGGCCTCTTGCCATGTGAACAACCTTCTCTCCCGAACGTATCTACCGAGTATCCGTGGAAAGGTTCCATAGCTTCTAGGATGGGGGGTCCCTTCTCCCAGGATCCCGTAAGGAGCCAACGCATACCCATCCGATCCAAACATGGTCACAGGATGCCTCAGGACAACCTGCAGATAGGTATCGTCGAGATGAATCACATCCGGAATGACGACCGGCACATCCCCTCCCTCTTCAATCAGGAGGTCAAAGACGAATTCAAAGGGGTCTTTCCAGTTGGGTTTGGCCCCGGCAATGGACTTTCCGGACAGATCCTTGTTCTTCTCGGAGCTGCACTCGCAGATGATGACCCTTTCCCAACACCTGTCCCAACCCAGCTCTCTCGCGTAGCTCTGGTAGCCGGGGACGAGTCCGGGCTCCATCATTTCTCGCTTTGTCCTTTCCCTGAGATTGCGATCCTTCAGCCTCTGCACCAGTTCTGCAGACCCACCCTCGTGCATCCAGGGAGGGAGAAACATACCCAGGCCTCCCTGGCCAGCCGAGTAAGGATACATATCCAGTGTAACATCTATGCCCTGTGCAATGGCCTTCTCGATCATTGAAAGCGTGAACATGACCTTGGCTGCGTTGGTATCTCCCATGCCTTTGTGGTGATGGATGTGAAGGGGTGCCCCCGATTCTCGAGCGACATCGAGAGCCTCCTGAGTTGCCGCCAAGAGCGTATCTCCTTGGCCCCTGATGTGCGTGTGATAGACCCCTCCTTGTTCCTTCACCAATTTGCACAACCCTATCATCTCCTCTTTGTCTGAGAAGGAACCAGGGGGATAAATCAAGCCGGAACTCATACCCCATGCCCCCGAGTCCAGCGCCTCTTTGAGTAACTCCTTCATTTCGTTGAGCTGTGTCTGCGAGGCTTTTCCAGCCCTGTATCCCATCACGGCCCCCCGTATGTTGGAGTGCCCTACTAAGGGAACGACATTGATGCTGATCCCGTTTTGCTCCAGCTTCCCCAGATACTCCCCCATTGTCGCCCAATCCCAAGTCAGCTTGTCGGGCATGATCGATTTGGAGGGCCTGTACTCTCCACCAATCGGTGCCCCAGACAGTCCGCAATTGCCAACGACCACCGTCGTTACACCCTGCCTTATCGTGCTTTCCGCCTTGGGATTTTCCAAGAGATAGGCGTCCGAATGACTATGTATGTCGATGAAGCCTGGCGAAACCATCAGCCCCGCTGCATCGATGGTCTCCTTGGCCGTTTCGGACTGGATGTCTCCCACCCTGACGATTCTGTCACCCCTAATGCCGACATCTGCCCGATACCAGGGGGCAAAGGGCGTCGAATTACCCAGTCCATCGATCACCTTTCCGTTCTTGATCAACAGGTCGTATGCCATCGTGTTTTCCCTTTTTGGTTGAATGATCTTAGCCTCCTTGGCTTCACCTTCAGACAGCCAGCAACTTTCAAGAATCTGGCCTCAGGTTTATCATAGTTTGCCAGGTGCCTATCCCACCAAATGCCTCTTCTCGTTGACTATCCGCTTCCCCTATTCTGCGGGACAGCTATCACCCGAGACTTTATTCATCATCAGGTTGTCTGGAAGACGATTTAGCCGGTGCGACAAGCCTAGTTTCTCCAGGGTCTCTAATTTGGGCAAGCCACGCTCGTTCCAACCGTGGATCTCATAATTCTTGTCCAGCATACGGTCAAACTCTTCTCGATGCAACACCTCTCCTTTGTAAGGCCCGGATCTGATGGGCTCACAGAAGAACCTTTCGCATGGGTAATCATCCTTTCGATCAAATCCCGCATGAAGCGCATTGAAGAGACGCTCAAGCGTGTGAATCCTTTCACCGACCTCCATCAGTTCGACCGCATCCATGTCCCAGCCAGTTGCTGCGGCGATCAGATCAGCAAAGTCCCTCTCATTCAGCAGGTCAAAACTTTCCCAAACGCTCACGAAAAAGCATACACCCAAGCTGTTCAATACCGCATGCATCCTTTCATGATATGCGACTAACTCGGCCTTGCCTTCATAGGAGGCCGGATCGACAGCCGTCCTGAAACCGTATACCTTTTCCGCCACTTCAGGAGCCAGGGGCTTGCTTGCCGACCCATGCAAAGCGAACTCCACCAAAGGGGACCCACTGCAATGACCACCGCCTCTCGTCGAAAGGGCCGCTCCCAGAGCATACCCCTTCGGTATTCGCATGTCTTCATACAGGTCCTGCCCTTTCATGCTGACTGCGAGCTCTTGAGATCCCCGACCTATGATTTCCGAAGCCCTCTGGACTCCCTCGGCCAGAATATCTCCAAAGCCCCGTCGGTGTGCGATCCGTTCAATGAGGTTCATGAGGGTTTCATGGTTGCCCCACTCCAGCCGAAGTCCATCGGTGTCCTTCTCTGTGAGCAGGCCCTTCTCATAACACTCAAAAGCCCAGCCGATCGACTCTGCCGCCGTATCGATATCCACGCCAAATTCGTTGCACAGCACATGAGCTTTGATGATGGCCGGTACATACCTGATGTCCAACTTCGCTCCAAAGTCCTGAACCGAGTTCGCCTGAATCGACTCTCCCTCTACTCCCGCGTAAGGCCCGGTCTCAATCCTGAAGATCTGCCGGCAACAGACGGGACACCCGGAGCAACTGAACCTCCTTTGCTCGTATTGAGCAAAAGCATGCTCGTCGATACCTTCCAGACTCCTCATATGGCCATCTTGAAAGTGCCTGAAGGCAATTCCGCAAACGGCGTTCTTTCCTCTCAGGGATTTCGTCCCCCAGGCGGAGAGCGTTTTTATAGCCTCTGATCGGGTGACCTTGGACAAAACATCTCTGCATAGCAAGCCAAATTCCTTCGGTTTGGCCACCTGGATGATCCCGCTTCCCCGCACGGCGATGGCCTTCAGGTTCTTGGATCCCATGACTGCACCGAGCCCACATTTTCCTGCCGCTCTGCTCCTATTCACCATCACAGAAGCGCCCCTTACCCGATTCTCTCCGGCAGGGCCGATACAGGCGACGTGAACGTCCTGCCCCAGTAACTCTCTTAATCTGTCTACCGTTTCTGAAGTTGTTCTCCCCCAAAATTCCTTTGCAGGTTCGATGCGGACCACATCGTTGTCAATCCACAAATAAACCGGATCTCTTGCCTTGCCCGTCACGATGATCGTTCCGTAACCGGCCCGCTTGAGTGCGGGTGAAAAACCCTCGCCGGCGCTCGCCGATCCAACGCCATCAGAGAAGTAGTTCTTTGCATCGATGCTGATTCGCGTGGCACCGGGGACCAACGTGCCACTCAAGAGTCCGGAGCCAAAGAGCAGAACGCTTTCGGGATCCAAAGGTGATGTCGTTGGTACGAGAAGGTTATATAGGTAGAACTGATTCAGCCCGCGCCCCCCTAAAAAGCTGCGATGAATCTCTGAAGCTTCCTCAGTGGTTGACACCTCCCCGGCGTTAAGGTCCACTTTCAGAACTCGTCCATTTAGACTATTCAAATTTCCCATGGTTCCCTCGCCTGTATATGATGAACTAATCGGATTCCTTATGAAAAAAATCTACCATGTTGGGGGGCCAGGATATTTTACACGACTCGTAACACACAAGATGGGAAGGGATCCAGCGGTACACTCGACCCCTCCGCGTTGTTGATTCCTTGCATGTCCGTCTTAGGGGTTCGTCACTCAAAGAGCTAATCACGACGATTGAGAGATCTTCAGACCCGATTTGCAGCTCAAAGCCTCTTCTGAAGCACACTGTCTTTAGCGCTGAAGTAGAAGAAAGCTGCGCAGATTCAAGAGTTCAGGGATTTAGCCTATTCCTGATCGCTTGAACTGTACGGTGTTCCGCATTTGTGAGATGTTGGAGAACCTTTTCCCGGGCTTCCTCAGGGTTTCCGTCCAGGATCGCCTGGATGATTGTGAGATGTTCCTCGGTGACCAGATGAATGATTCGACTTGGCAAAGCTTTCATCGTTGCCTCTGCGAATGTTCGTATCCGCAGTGAGCGATCGCCTACAAACAGGAGCACCTCCCGCAAGAGAGTGTTTCCTACCGCTTCCATGAGGATCTCATTCAGCTTTAGGTCTATTTCCAGGTATTCCTCGTGTTGAATTGCGTCGGAGGTCCTTCGACATACCCCTTCTGCTTTTTTCTTGACCGCTTGCAGATACCCGTTGAGTCGGGAATCCTGGGAGATGGATGTGGCCGCTAAGCCAGCAGCACAGGGCTCCAAGAGCCTTCGTACCTGATAGACCTGGCCAACGTCCTCTTCGGTGATTTTGGCAACACGCAATCTCTTATGGGGCTCATAGTCTATGACTCCATCTGCACTCAGTCTGGAAACTGCTTCCCTAACGGGGGTTTGGCTGATGCCCAGATCTCTTGCAAGGGAATTGATGGAAAAAACCTGGTCAGGCAACAATTCATTCTTTAATATAGAATCCTTGATCGCCTTGTACGCCTTCTCACGCAGCGTTTCCGCCTCTATCGGCTCTACCATTTCATTACACCCTAAAACGATTTACACTGATCAATTTGGTACTATATCACAATTATATGGTATAGTCTGCCAATGTTCTATCGGATCCGCATCGCCAAAAGCCGGTCGCTCCGGGATCTTCGAGCACAGATGTCACTCAAACCAGGTGGAAAGGAAACAACCCCGGGAGGGAGGACAAGGTGACAGAAAGCGTCATAGGAATAATTGGAGGGATGGGACCAGAAGCCACATTGGAGTTGTTTCATCGTATCTTGGCCTGCACTCCAGCGCAACGCGATCAGGATCACTACCGCATTCTCATCGATAACAACCCAAAGATCCCCGACCGCACCGCGGCTATCCTAGGTCATGGGGCCGATCCTCTCTCGGCCTTGTTGGCTTCGGCCCGCACCCTCCAGCAAGCCGGAGCCAGTTTCTTGGTTATGCCATGTAACACCGCTCATCACTGGCTTCCAGCACTGCGACGGTCGATATCGATCCCCATCCTGGACATGGTGAATGAGACGGCGAAGCACGTACTAAATCACAGACCACCGCTGAAAACCATTGGTCTCTTGGCTACCACGGGTACGCTCAAAGTCGAGCTCTACCAAAAGGCCCTCGAAGAAAAAGGACTCACCTCTCTCGTGCCTAGGCCAGACGAACAATCCTCGGTCATGGAAGCCATCTATCGGATCAAGGCCGGAGATTACGCGGCTAAAGACGCGGTTCTCCATATCGCCCAACAGCTTATTCGCCGTGGAGCTGCTGGACTGGTTTTAGGTTGTACTGAACTTTCGTTGATTGCAAAGGAAGAGGCGGTAGGCTGTCCGCTCTTTGATCCTCTTTCCATCCTGGCTCGAGAGGCGGTCAAATGGGCCAGCGGCGAAGGGGATAAGGGATAATCAGGAGGTATTCCTTTGAAATTTGCGGTCCTTGGGGCAGGAAGCGCTGGCCAGGGCATTGCCGGCTATTTCGCCCTGAACGGTCATGAAGTCAGGCTCTATAATCGAACCCCGGAAAAAATAGCTCCAATAGCCAAGTCTGGAAAACTCAAGATTTCTGGGGTGATAGAAGGAGCTGCCGAAATACGTAAAGTCTCATCTGAGATCAAAGATATCGTCACAAATGTCGACTCCGTTCTAGTCACTGCCAGAGCTTTCGGACACCAGTTTCTCCTTGAAGGCTGCCTTGATTATCTTGAGAATAACACGATCGTTCTTATCTTTACGGGCTATTGGGCTGCTTTAAGGCTACGGTCCCTTCTTTCCAAGTATCAGCGCACTGACATCACGATTGCGGAAACGACACTCCTGCCCCTCATCTGCCAATTGATGAAACCTGGACATGTTAATATTTCGGGAATCAAGTCAAAGGTAAGAATAGCAGTCTATCCACCGTCACGAGCACACGGTGTGTATGAAAAGTTTGGTTCCATACTCCCGCAATTGTTTCTTGGCGATAATGTCCTGGAAACAAGCCTAGAAAATTACAATCCTATTATACATGTACCTATTGCCCTCTTCAATCTTGGACAGCTGGAAAAACACCAGGATAGGTTTGGATTCTACCACGACGGCATTTCACCAAAAATTGCCGAAGCCATTGATGCTATCGATGCTGAGAGAATGAACCTAATTGGACAATTGAATCTTGATTTGACCACGGTACGCGACATGCTAGTGGAATATTATGGGACAGAAGGTACTTCTACTTACGAGATTATCAGAAACTGCAGACCAATGAAAGGTTATGTTTTGCCTGATCCTTTCAGTTATGTAAGAGAAGACCTTCTCTATGGGTTGGTTCCAATGGCATCGATGTGTGATCTTCTGGGTATTCCGGCTAAAGCGACAAAATCTCTTATATCTTCCTGGCAAACAGTAGACTCGGTGAATTATTGGCAGGAAGGCGTAAAGGTTGATAGACTTGGTGTAGAGGGTATGAATAGTGAACAAATCGTCAAATTGGCGACGAGCGGTCAACAATAACCAGGTCAAAGAGCGTTATAAGAAGCAAATATCAGAATCATTTCTATTTTAGAAGAAATAAACAGGTTGTTCAAGAATGTGCTCAAATCCTGTATCGAGGTGATTATATGTATGAAACGGGTTTAAAATGTCTGAACTGTGGGAAAGAATATGAACTCTTGAGAATGTTCGAGGGGTGTATCAACTGTAAAGAGACCGATTTCTCAGCTAATCTCGTGGTTGAGTACGATTATGAGGAGATCAGAAAGAATCTAGATAGGGATACCCTTGAAAAAAGAAAACGACTCGGCATATGGAAATACGAGGAACTGCTGCCAATAAATTCCAGAGAAATGAAAAGGAGTCTGGGAGAAGGAGAAACGCCGTTACTAGAATGTAGTGATCTAGCGAAGGAGTTAGACATCAAGAAACTCTTTTTGAAAGACGAGTCCAGAAATCCTACCCACGCCCATAAGGCGAGACTGGCCTCGGTCGGTGCGACAGTCGCGACACGGTTTGGTTCGAAATATGTTGTTGCTGCTGGAGGAAATACAGCAGCCGCAGCAGCAGCGTACGGTGCCAAATATGATTTGAAAACCATAAGTTTTGAACTTAAGAATGAATCTGAACAAACCATCTTGCAAACACAAGCATGTGGAGGGAGAATCGTCTATCTGAAAAGATTTGAAGATCGCTATGATCTGATGAAAAACTGCGTGGATCGTCTTAAGGCTCATCCGTTTTCCAGTTATACACCGTCACCCGCAGGAGATCCTTATGGACAGGAAGGATATAAAACAATAGGGTATGAGATCTGTCAACAGCTTAAATGGAAGGTCCCCGACAGAGTGATTGTTCCAACTGGGCAGGGTTTTGGGTTATACGGGATCTGGAAAGGTTTCGTTGATTTCTATGAACTGGGGCTGATCGATTCTTTACCGAAGATGGTTGCAGCGGAATCAGCCGCATGTGGTTCCCTCACAAAAACGTTTCTTAGCAAAAGTAAAAAAATAAAGGAGGTCGTTCCAGGGGAAACCATAGCAAGACACGTTGTGGCCCCCAAGGTTAGCTATAAGGCATATAGAGCCATAAAAGACTCAGATGGAACAGCTACGATGGTCAAAGACGATGAAATCATGGGTGCTTTGATGCTTGTGGCCAGAAAGGAAGGCATTTACGCAGGCACAACTTCGGGGACAGCTCTTGCAGCAGCCAAAAACCTAAGAGACAAAGGGAAGATTAACAGGGGTGAAACAGTCGTTTGTGTGATCACGGCAGGTGGATTGAAAGACTCAGACCATGTGGCAAAGATCTTTCCAAAACCTCTGGAGCCCGTGGAAGGAGACTGGGAGGCCTTCAGAGATTTTATGAAAAATCAATATAACCTTCTATTATAGGTATATCTTAAGGGTGATAAACTGGCTGGATCCGATCAGGACACCCCTCCGTGGCAATGATGGCCATTTCTGGCCACCTTGCCACTGACCTACGAGGACCTTTTCTATACCACTAATTCTGTTTTAACGCTGGGACCAGGGCGGAAGATGCCACACGATCTCCATCTCAG
>Ga0209636_10001113_pt1 | contig 26989 bp, 24 predicted proteins | sample DeeMarSWOR152_54_FD_187464 | JGI IMG/M metagenome (GOLD analysis project Ga0209636, IMG submission 187464) | Marine sediment microbial communities from White Oak River estuary, North Carolina - WOR-1-52-54 (SPAdes) (version 2) | ecosystem: Environmental > Aquatic > Marine > Intertidal zone >...
CCCATTTCTGATACGTCTGTTATTGGTGATTCTGTAATTGTTCTTTTGCCTTTACCTTGTTGAAATATTAAAAACCAGGCTACAACAGCTAATAAAATTACGCTGCAAACAGCAAGGATGTAAACGAGTTTTTTAGAACCACCTCGACTGATCATCCTCGTATAATCGGAGTCATCAATATGACCACTACTCATATAGCTACTTGGCGTAGGTTCATTCAGATCCGATTCATAACTCTCTTGAAATTCTTTTTCATTATCTTCCCCCTCAAATTGAGTCTGGTCATCACCAATAAGATTAATATCAACCATGACCCTCTCCTCTCATTAGTCAAATAAAATTTGAATTATCTAATCAATTCATCTTCTAGTTTACAAATTCATGAAATATTTATTTATGAAAAACTTATCTCTTTCTTAGCGCAGCACCTACACATACAGTAAACGTCTCAGGACGAGACCAAATATTTTCATCGACACTAACATTCGGTGCAAATAATAATCTTCGAAAAGGATTAGCTCGATCAATTCGAACATTATAATTATTTTGAAGGCTTTCAAGAATATTATCTTTTACCAAATCACCATAAAGAAATATGCGATTTAAGCCCTCAATATTTTCACCTAATTTATTATCAAGAATAATTCTACGCAACTCTTTCGAGATAACTTTTGTGATATCTTCTTCGTCAGACGATTCGAGTGAACTTATGTCTAAACCCAATTTGCTCACTGAAACCTCCTGTGAAAGGCAAAACTCTTTATCCTCAATTATCGTAAATAATAATCCATCCTGGTTGATTTCCACCAGAGCAATGATATCCCCAACTCTTAAATCGTAATTTACCTCGATTGCTCGCTTAGCTGCAAATATGTCTAAATCAATCACCTTAACCATTATCTTCCCGCCAGAAAATAGCTTTTTCAGGTGACGAACGATCTTCTCTCTGACCGAAACGATAAGCATTTCGTTGAATTGACGTTTACTGGTAAGTTGCAACTTTTGAAAATCTACTATGTATTCGTCTTCCGGGGAATAAGAAAACTCCTTAACTTCCCAATCAACTTGATCGATCAGGTCGTTATCCGAAAGATCTCCATCATAAGGTAATTTTTTAACAAGCGTTAATTGACTTCCTAATGTAAAAATAGCATTTTGTGTATTCAAATTGTAGCTTCTAATAATCTGGTACAATTGATTACCGATTTTCCCTAATTTATGATCATTACATATTGTGTCAATATTCAAAGGAGTTTCCAATTTGGTTTGTACAATCTTATTAATACGAAACTGCTGTGTAGATGAACCCTCAACTTCAATTAATTTAATATTATTATCCTTTATATAAATCCCTAGTTGAATATTAACTGGGTTATTACTCATATTAAATCCTCAATATACATCAAAAGGTAAAGGAAAATCCCCCCAAAAAATAAAGATGATTTTGGAAGATAATTTCAACCCCGATAGATTAGAAATCTGGCTTGCCTGTTGCTCTGGTTGTGTTTATATCAATCGGGGTTGAAAAATCTGTCTTATTTAATCTGCCAATATTAACGTGACCAACTCTTTTCTCCGGTTTCGATCTTTCCGTGGTTCTCTATTCTTCTGTGTCCTAAATGATATTCAACAAAATTTGTTTTTGTTGTTTCTATATCGAGTGAATCAATGGGACATTCGATATTTACATATTTAATTACAGAAGTATCGATAACCGTTATTAGATAATCTCTATTTACAGTCGGGCAGGTTCTAAAATCATCCAGAATATAAAAAACTGCGCTATCAATCTTTCGAGACCAATTTTCACTCAGAATATAAAGCGTATCAAGTAATGAACCAATAGAGACTTCAGGCGTCATTCGATTAAAAATCAGGGATAATGAATCATCATCCTTGATTGGTTCATAAAGATCGATACCAGCAAATTTTTTATCCAGCTCTTTTAAAATCGCGACATCATTATTGCCTGTACTTCTTTTGGCTCTTATGGTGTCACCTAAAGATGTATTTTCCAGGCGATTGAGCATCACGTGAGCTAAATTTGAATCGTAATTAATTGCTTCGATAATAGCGTACATCAAAGTATCTGCAAACAAATTTCTGACAACCAAATCGGCTTCCGTTTCAGATTGGGTCAGATAATCAGTCATGGTTTCAGCTAAGGAGGTATCGATCATAAAGTATTGGCGAACAGCTTTTTTCGTCGTATCCTGTTCAAAAAAAGAAATTAATTGATCTAAACTGTCCGTGTAGTTATTATGATAGCCCAGAAAGATCATTTCTGCTTTAAAAATTCGATCCATGTTAGCACGACATTTTTGCGTATTTTTTTCCTCTTCTTCCCAAATCCTTTTTGGATATAGAATTGTCGCAATCAGTGCAATTACCAAAATAACAATGAGAATTTCCAGAATAATAGAACCTTTTGCCTTTGCTTTTGCCATCTTCCCTCCTTGATATTTCTACTAATTGTTTTAAAAAAAAGCAACCTTTTTTTATTTTTGATTTATATAGATATATGGTTTTATAGTGTTTAATTTCTTTTTTCCAATACCTTTCACTTTAATAAGGTCGTCAATATTTTTAAATGCTCCATGAGCATTCCGATATTCAACGATTCTGTTTGCAATAACGGGACCAATTTGAGGTAATTGTACTAATTCCGCTATAGTTGCAGTATTAATTTCTATAAACAGCTTGTTTTGAGTCGATTTATTTATATTATTACTCTTTGTTAATAGCTTTTTATTATTAGAAAAATTGTCTTGTTCAGAAAATAATGTTCTTTCATCTAATAAAGAATCAATTAAAGCTGCTTTTTTATGAATTTGTCTTTCAAAGTCCTCAATTTTTTGTTTTTGAGTTGTTTTAGAAGACGTACTAACATGTTGATATAATTCAATTCCCGCGCCAATCAGAATACCACACAGCAAGAAGCAAATAAATATCTTTTCCTGCTTTGTAAAAAGATCTATCATTCAAATAAGGCTTCTTTTACTTTTCGAAAAAAACTTTTATCTCCCTTTGGCGGTCTTATTCCATCGCATTCCGCCAGTTGAAAAAATAACTTTTTCTCATTTTCAGATAACTTTGTCGGTGTCCACACTAAAACTCGAACCAATTGATCCCCCTTACCATGATGATTTAAATGCGGAATTCCTTTTGACTTCATTCTTAGAATTCTGCCAGATTGTGTGCCCGAAGCGATCGATAGACGAGCTTTACCATTCAATGTAGGAACTTCTACTTCATCACCTAATGCGACCTGGCTAAAACTTAAATATAGATCATACAAAATATCATCACCATGGCGCTCGAACTGTGGATGTTCTATTTCTTCAATAATAATAATCGCATCCCCCGATGGACCCCCTCGGGGCCCGCTGTGTCCTTCGCCTCGCAAGGTTATATAATTTCCTGTCGCTACTCCCGCAGGAATATTTACAGAAATAGTGTTTTCTGTTTTGATTCTTCCTTCTCCATAACAGGTTATACAGGGGTCTTTTATGACTCTTCCTTCACCACCACATTCAGAACAGGTGGTTACATTAATAAATTGACCAAAAATCGTTCGCGAAGTTTGACGAATTTCTCCAGTCCCATGACATAAGGGACAGACATCTGGAGAACTCCCTCTTTTCATTCCTGAGCCATCACAAGTTTGACATTTAACAAAACGTTTTAGCTTTATTTTCTTTGTTACACCAGTAGCGATTTCTTCCAAAGCTAACTCAAGACGAATTTGCAGATCACTTCCTCTTATTCTTGTTCTTCGAGAGCGTGTTTGAGTTGATGTTCCAAAAAAATCTCCAAATCCAAAACCAGCAGACATAAAAGTTCGTAGCGCATCTCCAAGGTCAAATTCAAATCCGCCAAATCCTTCAAATCCGCCTTTCAGACCAGAATGACCGAACTGATCATATCGACGTCTTTTCTCCGGATTTTTTAATACTTCATAAGCTTCTGATACTTCCTTAAATTTTTCTTCTGCCTGTTTATCACCTGGATTTTTATCTGGATGAAATTGCAATGCCAATTTACGATATGCTTTCTTTATTTCATTTGCATCTGCATTTCTTGAAATACCTAAAATTTCATAATAGTCTCGCGCCATTTTCTCTACCACTTCATCTCAGTGTAAATATTTAAAAATTTCAAATCAATCACCTGATCAATATCATTTATTCACAACCACCTGAGAATATCTCAATACCTTTTTTTTTAAGCGATATCCTTTCAATGCTTCGTCAACAACAGTATTGGATGGTTTTTCCGTATCTTCAACCTGCATGACTGCCTCATGCAATTGGGGATCAAATTGCTGACCGATAGCTTCTATTGCCTCAATACCCTGTTTTTTAAGTACGGATATAAACTTTTGATATATAAATTCAATCCCCTGTTTTAACGATTTAAAACTTTTTCTTTTTGTTTCGGAGTTTAGCGATCTTTCAAAATCATCAATTATTGGAAGCAGTTCTAAACAAAACTGTTCATTGGCTCTCTCAATAATACCAAGTAATTCCTTATCCTTTCTTTTTTTGTAATTATCGAATTCGGCTATTGTTCTCAAATATTTATCTTTGAGTTCATTAAGCTCATTCGTTAATTTTTCTATTTCTTTATTTAGCTCGTTAATCTTACTCGTTCTGGTTGTCTTTTTAACTGCTACTGATTTCGAGCGAGTTGACTTTTTAGCTTCTACCTCTTTTTCCTTTACATGTTTCTTTTCTTTTACATCCATCATTTACTCAAATCCTCTATCATGGTAAAAACGTGTTTTGTTGAAAAAAAAGGTTACTAATTTCCTTCGCAATATAATCAACTAAACTAGTTACTCTTTCGTATTTCATTCTCGTAGGTCCCAGAATCCCCAGAGTGCCAGTCACATCACCAATTTTATAGACAGCGGTTATCAAACTACAATTATTAATTAATTCTTCCCTGTTTTCCTGTCCAATTGTAATGGAAATTTTTTCATCATCTTTTGTAGAATCATTAAAAATCCGAATCAAAATTTTCTGGTTATCGATCAACTCAAGTATTTTACCAATTCTCTCATGATCAGCAAATTCAGGTTGCAGAAAAATGTTCTGCGTTCCCTTTAAATGAACATGTTCATCATCAAGCGAGAAAATTTTGTCAACAGATGCTGAAAATTGAGAAATCAACTTCTCATCACCATAACTTATATCGGACATACGATTTTTAAACGTATCTCGAATTTGTCTTAACGTTAAACCTGACAGACGTTCATTCAAAATTCGTGCCGTCGCTTCTAATTTATTTCTGGGAATACTATATGTTATCTCCATCATTATGGTCTTCACAAGTCCAGAAGTGATCGTAATAATAACTAATAATTTATTTTCACTTACTTTAACCAGTTCTAATTTTTCAACTTTGCCTTGATAGAATCGCGGAGAAAGAACAATTCCCAGTTGATTTGAAATTTTAGAAAGAACCTCACATGACTTCTCTAATATCGCTTCAACATCTTTATTGGAAACATTTCTCAAATCTTGATCTATCTGTTGTTTTTCTGATCTGGTCAATCTTTCCATCATCATGAGATCATCAACATAATACCGATATCCCAAATCTGTTGGAATTCTCCCGGCAGAAGTGTATGGCTGTGTTACCAGTCCTTTCTCTTCCAAAACCATCATTACATTACGAATTGTTGCCGAACTCAGCTTGTTTTTATGTGCTTTAGACAAAAATCTTGAACCAATTGGCGTTGCACAATTAACAAAATTTATGACTAAAGATTTTAGTATAAAACTTTCTCGTTGTGTCAATGCGGACTCAGCCATCTCCCTCAAACCTGAAACTATAAGTTCTTCAAATAATTCCTACATTTTCATCAAGATATAATTTTGATACAAATTGAAGATAATAATTTTTAATTCATTTGTCAAGTAAAATTTCTTTATGAAATAAAACAATAACTATACAATTCTTAATTAACTTAAAAATGTCAATATTTTAAAAATTTTCTTAACGCCAAAAGACTTCCAATTAAGCCGAATAGTACTCCCATCATCATTAAAAGTGGATAATTCTTTTGATTAATTAAAATTAAACCGGGTATTTCCAATTTTAAAATTTTGAGAATTAAATAAAAAAATAATGCTGCTAAAGAACCACCGATCAATCCTTGAATAATACCTTCTACTAAAAATGGTCGCCGAATAAATTGTCTTGTCGCACCGACCAGTTTCATTATTTCAATAATTGGACTTCGTGAAAAAATGATTAGTTTAATTGTATTTGAGACGAGAAAAATTGAACCGACTGCTAATAATAACCCAATTCCGAGGATAACAGCTACAAAAATTCGAATATACCTTTCAAGAATGATTAACAAATCCTGACGGAAAAATACTTCTTCTACGCCTTCAAGCTTACTGAGGTTTTTTGATATTTGACCGGCGTAGCCAGCAGATCGAAAACTCGGCTTTACCTTAACTTGAAAAGAGGATGGTAATGGATTTTCATCTAGAATTTCAAAAATATCCTGACCAAACTGCTGTCTAAAAATTTCTGCTGCTCTCTCCTTCGAAATGTAACGAACGCTATCAACTCCATCGATTGCAATAATTTTCAGTCTTAACTCCTCAACCTGTTCAATCGTGTAGGAGTTATCAATGAAAATCTCTAACTCCAATCGAGATTGAATCTGGTTTACTAAACGCTGAGCATTTAAAATAAAAATAACGAAAACTCCTATCAATATGAGGGATAATAAAATTGTTGAGATTGACACAAAAGCAGAAAATTTTGCCCGTATTAAACCTCTAAATCCCTCGGCAATTGAATGTAATAATCCTGTAATCACTTACGATGTCTTTCCTTTCTCAATTCTTACAATCTTGCTACGGTGATGACGAACCAATCGATAATCATGAGTTGCCATTAAAATAGCTGTACCTTTAGCATTGATTTTTTCCAATAATCGCATAATATCTTCGGCGGATTCAGGGTCTAAATTTCCAGTCGGTTCATCGGCAAGCAAAACAATTGGTTCATTTACCAGAGCCCTGGCAATTGCAACTCGTTGCTGTTCACCGCCAGATAATTGAAGAGGCAGTTTGTTCCGTTTATGACTTAATCCAACTTCAGCCAGTACTCTCAACACTTTACGTTTAATATCATGTCTTCGAGTACCAGTTACTCGAAGCGTAAAAGCTACATTGTCAAAAACACAACGGTCAGGCAATAACTTAAAATCCTGGAAAATTATCCCAAGTTTCCGACGAAGGTAAGGAATATGCTTCTTTTTAATTGTCAAAGAATTATATCCATTAACAATAACATGACCAGATTGCGGAAATATATCCAAATAGATTACTTTTAAGACACTACTCTTACCGGCACCACTTGGACCGACCAGGTAGACAAATTCACCTGGTTCTACGGTAAATTTGACAAGCTCAAGCCCTTCACCACCAGGATATTTGGCTACAATATTAGATAATTGAATCATTTTCTTTTTTCTTTTTTAAAATAACATGAATTCTTAAGGAATGTTCATTACCCGGCTTAAATGTAAAACCATGATACGCGGCTAAAAAATTAAAACGAGTATCTGAAATTAAATTTAATACATCTCTCAATAATAAAATCTTCTGTTCATGTAATTCTACATAGGTTTCATTTTCAAAATCAAAATGAATAACAAAACAGTTAGAATGAATTTTATTTTCAGAATCGTATTTGCTCTCTCTCATATAATAATAGCCGTTACCACTTTTCTTTTCAAAATAATTGTGGAAATATTCTCTTGAATTTTTTTCAGTGCAAATATCAAAAATAAATAATCCTTCATCATGCAATCCATCATAAACACAATCAAACAATTTTCTCCAGTCATGTACATTTATGATATAATTTACGCTATCGTAGAGACTAACAATGACATCGACTTTCTGTTTTATTTGAAAAGAAATCATGTTACCTTGCCAGAGCGGGATTGATACTTTTAATGCCTTACATTTTTTATTTGCTATTTTCAACATGTCATAACAAAAATCAAAGCCATATAGTTTGTACTTCTTTAAATCTAACTTTAATAATAAATTTGCGGTTCCACAAGAAATATCCAATATTGTTTGAGTCCGTGGATGCCATTTTTGAATAATTCTCTGAATATATCGAGACCAGTTTTTATAATCCACGTGAGCCATTACTTCATCATAAATAGAAGCTAACTTTGAATAGGGTTCGACGATCTGCTCTTTTTTATGATAATTTATTGACACGGTTTATATTCTCCGATAGTCGTTTTTAATTCACTTTATTTCCAGCTATGTAAAATAAATAGAACCTAATATTGTTGGTCGCGTAGCTCCTGTCACTGATGGTAAATTGGTTGGATTTCCAGCAATTGCTTCGTTTGCTAATACAGCGAAACAGATCGCCTCCTTGGCATCTCCAGGAATATTAAACTCATCTGTTGTTAAAACTTCACTATTCCAAAAATATTTGTTTAATGATTTAAGAATTGCTCGATTATGAAAGCCACCGCCACCGATAACCAACTGATTGACTTCTTCAATGGATAATGGTGAGAATTTTATAGACTCTGCAATCGTGCGAGCCGTTAATTCAGTTACTGTAGCGATAATATCTTCTGTCTTCAATTTAAGCTCATTATTAGCAGCTAAGATTTTATCAATAAAAATGTTACCAAATTCCTCTCTCCCTGTTGATTTAGGGATCGATTTTTTAAAATAGGAATGTCGAAGCAAAATTGACAATAGTTCCTCGGAACTTTTGCCCTTCAAGGCGATTGAACCGCCTTTGTCATATTCTTCGTTATATAATATATTCATTAAACCATTAATAACCATGTTTCCGGGTCCGGTATCATAAGCCAGCACATCATCACTTTTGCTTTTCTTTTTGAGAATTGTAATATTGGCAATACCACCAATGTTCAAAATAACTCGATTTAGTTCATCAGAATGAAATATTAGATAATCGAAATAAGGTACTAACGGTGCACCCTGACCATCCTGTACCATATCAGCACTTCGGAAGTTCGCAACCGTGACACATCCTGTACGATTCGCAATTACCGAAGGCTCTCCAATCTGGAGAGTCGATCTTATTGATTTATTAACATACGCAATTGCATTGGGAAGATGGTGAATAGTTTGACCATGAGAGCCAATTAAATCAACAGCAGCTATATCAATATTTGTCATGCCGCAGATTTCCAACACTGCATCAGCAAAGTATTCGCCCACAACAAAATTCAATTTACAAATTTTATCTACACTACCCTGTCCAGGTTCTGAAATTTCTAATAATTCATCTCGAAGTTGATGAGGATATGGAAGCGTCTGAAAGCTAATTAATTCAACATTAGTATTAATGCCGCTATTTTTAACAACAACCAGGGCAGCATCTATGCCGTCCATTGAAGTACCCGATATCAAACCGATTACCAGCTTTTCATTTTTATTAATTAATTTAATAAGCGGATGCAAATTTTACATTTCCCTACTTTGTTTTATTGAATATTGTAAATTTTTTAATAGCATTTCATTGATTTCAATCCCCGATTTTTGGAGAGCCAATAATGCAGCCCCATATTGAGGTTCAAACATCGGTTCAGAAATTTCAATGTTCCAGGAGATTTCATATAATTCTTTTGATATTTCATTAATCAACATATCCTTTTGTTTGAAGATACTCCCGGTCAGAGCCACTTTTAATTCATCATTTTCAAAATTCAGACGCTGGGCAACAGCCCTGGCTAAAATTCCCAATTCTTTACCTGTACGGCGGATAATTTCCTCTGCAATCGAATCACCCTGATTTGCTTGCTCAAAAACAATAGGAGCTATATCAGCTATGGCAATTCGGTCGACTTTATTTTGATATATCTGGGGTATGATTTGATCAATCGAACTCAAATTAAAATGATTCTCCAGACAATTTCTTAAGTTTGTTTTTTCAGCTCGTCCATCCAGGTCTTTTAAGGCCGCTATAATTGCTTCTCGTCCAATGAAATAGCCACTACCTTCATCGCCTAATAAATAACCCCACCCTCCTGAGCGGAAAATTTTCCCTTCATTACTTTTTCCAAAGCATATCGCTCCTGTACCAGAAACAATAATTATCCCGGGACCAGTTCCGAAAGCTCCTGCCAGTGCGACCATAGCGTCACTATCAACAGCAATTTTTCCAGCAAAATCTGTATCGCTAAACAGTGAAATTATTTCTTCTTGGTCACTTTTCCTTCCTGCCCCTGCCAGACCTAGGAATATTTGATCGATTTTGTTCGACGAAATATTAGTCGTTCTCATAAGCATGGTAAAAGCATCAAGAAGTTCTTTCTTCAAATTATCCCCCCCAATTACCTGATAATTTGTGCTTCCACCTCTTGATCGACCCAGTACATTACTAGAAAAGTCAAGCAAAACGAATTCAGTTTTTGTCCCGCCACCATCAACTCCGATGACATAATGATTCATAACTTTACCTTTCTTGATTTTAGTTCTAAAGTGTTTCTTGGAAGCCCGAACGATAAATGTCGTTTTATCGGGAAAGATCTGCTAAAAGTGACCATTACCTCGAAGGTGACGGTCACATACCGTTTCTTAGAAGATCGATTGAATTAAATACACTTTTTTTTAAACTAATCGTTAACCAGGAAGCTAAAAACGCTTTCACTAAATCAATGGGTATAAATATCAAAATAACCGCTTTTATTGAATCCACCCAGTTTAAATTAGTAGCTGTGAACTGATCGAGACGTAAATATAAACCACTTTTCAGGTTAATATAAAGATAAGCTAAGCCAAAAATAAAAATTATCATTACACCAATGATGTCAGACACGAAAAATATCAGGAACATTTTTTTCCTTGATCTATTCATGTTCTTGGAACGAGACAAAAATAATCTTAATAAGATCCCAATCGTAAAAGCACCGAAGGGATAACCTAACAGGTAACCAAATGTAGGTTGAAATACATATCCCGGACCTCCACCATAAGCAAATATCGGAATTCCAAGCATTCCCAGGGCTAAATATAGAATTTGACTTATCGAACCAAATTTGAATCCCAGTATATTTCCACTCATAATAACGAAAAAAGTTTGCAGCGTTATGGGAATGTGAAATAACGGAATCTTGGTATATGCACCAATTGCAGTTAAAGCTGTGAAAAAGCTAATTAATATAATTTCCCTATTCTTTGTAGCAGCAACCATTTTGACGTATAAATTTGAAATTATTAGAAATATAATAAAATTATTTCTCAAAGTCAATTTCATTTTTTATGAAAATACATTTTGAACTTTATTCCATTCCCCTCGTTTAATTTAGTTAACTTCAATATTATTAGATCAGTTAATGCAGATAAATGATTAAAAAAAATCAAATATATTTGCTAACATTTATTATTTCTCTTTTCAGTCATTCTATACTTTTTTGTCAAGTCATACAAATAGATACGCTTTCTTTGGAATTTGATAAAGTTGATTCGCCTCCTTTTTGTTTCTTACCTCACAGAATGATTAAACGACCTGATATTGGTTTAGCTCTAAGCGGAGGCGGCGCCCGAGGTTTTGCACAAATTGGTATTTTACAGGTTCTGGAAGATAATAATATACCTATAGACATTATTGTTGGGGCGAGCATGGGAAGTATCATTGGCGGGCTTTACGCAGCTGGTTATTCTCCAAAAGAAATTGAAGATTTATCCAAGAGCATCGATTGGAGTAAAATTATGGTAGATAAGCCGCCAAGAACCAGTTTGTTTATCGGACAAAAACAGGAACGAGGACGAGTGATTTTACAAATCAGGTTCAAAGGCTTGAAACCCACATTTCCACAGGCAATTACTCCGGGACAAAAGCTGACTTCCATCTTAACAAATCTAACTTTAAAAGCTAATTATCCCACCAATTCAAATTTCGACCAGCTAAAAATTCCATTTCGTGCGCTTGCATGTGATCTTATTACAGGCAAAAAAATTATTATAGGAACGGGAAACTTGGCTGAAGCAATGAAAGCATCTTCTGCTGTTCCTTTATTATTTTCACCGGTAGTTAAAGATACCATGCTATTAGTAGATGGAGGGCTGATTAATAATATACCAGTTGATGAAGTAAAAAGCTTTGATATAGATTTAATCATAGGTATTGATACCGTATCCAAATTAAGGGATAAAAATAAATTGCGCGCGCCATGGGAAGTCGCCGATCAAGTTACAACCATTATGCAACGAGAAAAAAATGCTAATCAAAGAGAAAAAGCAGACATACTAATTAACGTTGATCTAGATGCCTATAAATCTGATAGCTTTCAACAAATCAGTCAAGTTATTGAGGCAGGAAGACAAGAAGCATTGAAGTATATTGACCAAATTAAAAAAATGATTCAACTTAATAATACCAATCGATATTCAACAAAAAAGTATAAAATAAAAGCATTAAATATTGAACCTATAGAGAGATCCTTAAAGAAAATAGCTCTGGATATTATTCAATCAAGATTTCAAGAATACACTTCTTATCAGGACATTTATTTAACTCTAAAAAGTATTTATGAGACAGGTTATTTTGAGATTGTAAAGTCATTTTGTATAATTGAAGATAGCGTATTAATACTCAACTATCATTTGATTCCTAAACCGCTTTTTAATACTATCGTATTTGATGGAAATTCGGTTTTTTCTGATTCAACACTTATAGCTCAAATAAGGAGTGAATTTGGGAACCCGATTAATTATTATCATTCAAAAAGTGATATATCACGAATCATTGAACTTTATAAGAAAAATGGTTATGCACTAATTAATATCAATCAAATTCAATTAATAGATGACACTTTAAAAATCAAAATAGATGAAGGGACTATTTCATCTATCATCATCGAAGGGAATGATAGGACAAAAAATTATGTCATTCTAAGAGAATTTCCATTAAAACCGGGTGATATTTTCAATATTAACAAAGCTGACGAAGGATTGAATAATATTCACAGTACTGGTCTATTTGAGACTATTTCTTTCGAAGTCTTGAGGGAAAAGCCTAAAGTTCAATTAAAAATCAAAGTAAAAGAAAAGGGGTTTAACTTACTCCGACTGGGTTATCGTTATGATCTCGAAAGAAGAAGTAAAGGCATGCTTGAGTTAGCAGACGAAAATTTTATAGGCTCTGGTAATCAGGTCAGTTTAAATGGTCAATATGGAATGAGGGATCAATTAATTAAATTTAAATTCAGAGCTGATCGAATATTTAATAGTTTTATGACCTACACTGTGGATATTTTTTATAACCACCAAAAAAATTATAACTATATTGATGGAATTCAAACAGGTGAATATTTGCAAAAAGAATCTGGTTTTTCTTTTTCGTTTGGACAACAGATTAAACGCTTAGGTATTTTTTCTGTGATTGCAACTCTTAATTCGTTTGATTTACAAAAACTAAGTGGCTATGGCTACCCTCAGGGTAAATTTGAATTAAAAACAATTGCACTTCAGTCTATTGTTGACACTCAGGATCAATTCCCTTTTCCAAGAACTGGAAAATATTATCGATTCTTTTACAAAATGTCGTCTGCAAAATTTTTAAATAGTCAAAAATCATTTATCAAATTATTTAATTTTCTTGAGTTATATTATACATTTTTAAAGCGAAACACAATTCATCCCAAACTTTTTTGGGGGACTTCAGATTTGACAACACCATTCATCGAACAATTTCGATTAGGCGGACAATCATCTTTTTATGGATTGAGAGAACATGAAAGAATAGGAAGACATGTTGTGGTTGGAAGCTTAGAATATCGCTATTTTTTTCCTTTTGGTCTCCCACTCAATTTTTATGGGGGTATACGATATGATATCGGGGCAATCTGGAAAAATCAATTGGATATAAATTTAGAAGATTTTATTCATGGAATTGGAATATCAATCGCTCTGGAAACACCAGTCGGTCCCATAACATTTGCTTTAGGAAGGAGCAGTTCAGCAAAAAATGTATTTTATTTTTCAGGAGGATTTAATTTTTAAGGGAGCGAGATCAAATAAAGTTAAACTTATTCTCTGAAAAATTTTTCATAATGTTTATTAAATTTATACCACACGGAGCAAAAATCCACACTGGCAAATTTTTAAAATACAATTCCGTGTGATTTTTTGATCCGTATGGTTATTTAAATAAACAACTGTAATTCAAATTTTTTTTTCTTGTTGGCTTTATATGTCCAGGTCGAGTAAATCAAGTTTATCTTACCTTATCTCGTTCTAAATTCCATCTTACCCACTTTGTCAACTCATCTTTATCAGTATTCTTAAATTCTCCAACTTCTTTTACTTGACCTTTTTTGTCAATAACAATTTTTTGCATATTTTTAACAATATATATCCATTCTTCCATAGATACTTCATACGGACCGGGCACTTCATGGGGACCAGGAACCTCATAGACACCGATTCGTTTTGGAGTTAAATCTGTTTTTTCGGGAGCATTGGTAATTTGAACCTCTCCTCTATAAACTCTTAATTCTGTGGTGGAATCGCTACTCACCCCCATTCTTAAAACTGTCCCAGTAATTGCTGCAACTGCTACTGGTGCAGATATTCCAAATTTTGTATCATCCTTTTTCTTGTTGATATTTGCCCAAATATCCCCCTTCTGGACGGAAATTTGTGTTTCTTTGATTTTGTGTTTTGTTTCCTCATATAGTTTTACAATATCAATAATCGTCTCTGGAGCCATCCGAATAATATCAAGCTCTAACAATTCTAATTCTGCTCTGGAACGCTGGTAGGTCCTAACGCGATCTCCCCCTAAAACAGTTGTATCTTTTGCTGCGTTTTTCCACTCGTCGTCATTAATTTGCTTTTTCTTAACACGACCGTCAGTATAGGTTACGAGTCCTTTTTTCTCTATTTGAGTCTGCGGTTTTTGACTAAATGCGAAAAATGACAGTATACATACGGCCGTTAAAACCATTATTATCCCCCTAAATTGCTTATACAGAAGATATCTTTTTTCTCTCATCTGGCAATACCTCGTTTTATATCATTATTGGCTTTTTGGAAAATATCGATTAAATACTAAATCACCCAACCGTAGCGCTTCCTTCGAGAAAGGTTCAATTGATCGCATAAATAATTCATTATCAATAACTTTCTTAGCCTCCTTCCAGTTATCTATGAGTTCTAATTGTCTAATAAACTCATTATAAGCTCGAATATCATTATCAAAGATCCTTTTCTGAATAAACTTTTTATCCTTTTCATCAATAAGTCTCATCAGCGAATCAATTGGACCATCTGGTTGTTTTTCTATACTACTTCGTGTGATAACCATATCCAGAGGATCTTTCCAAAGATTGGTTATTTTAGGAATTTTCCTTTCAGTCTCCGCATCTAATTCATCAGGTTCTATTTGATCTGTACTCTTATCAGTTCCAAGAAACTTACTCTTTCTCTCGTTTAAATTATCAAAACTTTGATCAATTTCATTTTTATATAATTTTGACCGTTGTTCAATATAATCATCTCCTTGATTATCAGAGATTGATACCATCATAAAGTTTTCTATCTCATCAACATCTAATTCTATTTCTTCTTCTCCTCCTCTTTTATTTAAAAAGTTATTTAATATGAAGGCAATCTTATCAATATCTATTTTAGTATTGGGATAGATGTCAAAAGCAGAAATATACTGTTTTAGATCCCTTTCTATGAGTAACAATTTCAAAAGATTAATGGCGATCTTTTTATTTTCATACCCATGAATCATACTTAAAAAATCTGCAAACGCTGTAACATCACTAATGAAAGATTCGACGAAATTGTCCTGGTAGACTTCTTTGTTTGTTTCGTCCAAAATTTTTTTGAAGTCTTCTGCCACAATATGGTATTGATCGAATTCTCTAATATTTTTTATTAATGTTTTGATTAAAATCCGCTGATCGTCAAGTTTTTCCAGAATTTGAAGAATTTCATTCTGAATTCGATCGGCTCTATTCTTATAGAATATCTTTAATAATGTTACACAGGGCTTTACTAAAAGATTAAATTGTAAACTGACTGTTCGATTTATAATTTCAACTAATTCTTCTCGTGAAAATCTGGTGGCTTCTTCAAGAGCCTTAATTAGAGAATTTTTCAATTCATTTATTTTACTATATTCAAAATCGAAGCGTTTTGAATTGTTAAACTGAAACGGTTCCTCCGTATGAATATACTTTTGGACACTGTTTTGAAGATAGTTTTTTAAAAAATTTGGAATTCTTTTATCTAAAAGTTCTTTATATAGAATTATATTTTTATTCCCAATTAATCGATCTCGAACTGTAGCTGCCAATAGCCGCTTCTCGTTCTCACCAGTTGCAGATTCCATGTTGTTCCTTCCCAATAGCAGTTCGATCAGATAAAATCAAAAACCAATATTAAAAGTTGAAGTGAATTTAAATATTTTTACATCATTCCTTATTCATCATTAGTAGTTATTTACGCGTATCCTAAACTTAAAGACATTGATTTAACCGTGAAATCAAGTAAACTAATCACTATCCTTCACAATTCGCGCGACATCTGCTATTTGATCGTTCGCCGTTAATCGAATCAATCGAATTCCCTGTGTCGCTCGTCCTGACAATCTTATTTGTTTTACAGCTTGTCGAATGACATTCCCTTTCGTTGTAATAATCATCACATCATCATCTTTTACTACCTCTTTAATAGCGACCATTTTACCAACCCGTTCAGTCGTATTTACCGTAACAATACCTTTACCACCTCGCCTGGTAATACGATATTCTTTGATAGGGGTTCTTTTACCATATCCTTTTTCAGTCACAACTAATACAGTCGATTCTTTACGAACGGCAACCATTCCGACCACATAATCGTTTTTCGCCAATGCAATGCCAGCGACTCCAGTCGCCTGCCGCCCCATGTCTCTGACATCTGATTCATGAAAACGGATTGCCTTGCCAAAATGTGTACCCAGAACAATTTCCTGGTTACCATCGGTTAATTTGGCATCAATCAGATCGTCTCCTGCTCTTATATTAATAGCGTTAATACCACCTTTACGCGGATTTCCAAAAGCGGATAAAACTGTCTTTTTAACCAGCCCATTGTTGGTAGCCATAATTAAATAATGCTCATCATCAAACTCTCTTACATTAACAATGGCAGCTATTTTTTCATCTTTTTGAATATTTAATAAATTTACAATAGACCGACCTTTTGAACCTTTTCCCGCTTGAGGTATTTCATAAACTTTTAACCAATAACATCTTCCCTTATCTGTAAATATTAACACGTAATGGTGAGTTGACGCGATGAATAGATGCTCAATAAAATCTTCCACTTTGGTAGAGGCTCCTGAGTGTCCGGTTCCACCTCTCGATTGCCGACGATATCCAGAAACTGGAAATCGCTTGATAAAGCCGAAATGAGAGATCGTAATCACCATGTCCTCTTCGGCGATCATATCTTCAATAGTAAACTCTTCAGTTTTTGTTATAATCTCGGTTCTTCTATCATCTCCATATTTTTCTTTTAATGCATTCAATTCGTCTACAATAATTTGCATACGGAGCGCCCTATTGGCTAAAATTGCCTTCAATTTGCTAATCAATTTCAGGGTTTCTTTTAATTCATCTTCAATCTTCTTTCTTTCAAGTCCGGTCAATCTTTGAAGTCTCATATCCAGGATCGCCTGGGCTTGAATCTCAGAAAATTTAAATGTTCTCATTAATCCCTGTTTCGCTGTTTCTGGATTCCTGGATTTTTTGATTAAAGCAATAATTTCATCAATATGATCCAGCGCTTTTTTAAGTCCTTCTAAAATATGTGCTCGCTTTTCTGCTTTATCCAGCTCAAATTTGGTACGCCTGACAACAACTTCATGTCGAAAATCAGTAAAGTGTTGAAGCACTTGCTTTAAATTCAATACCATTGGCACCCCATCAACCAGTGCCAGCATGATCACACCAAAAGTAACCTGCATTTGAGTATGACGATACAGTTGATTGAGAATTACTGTTTCCTGGGCATCTCTTTTCAATTCAACAACAACGCGCAAACCATCTTTATCCGATTCGTCCCGAACTTCAGAAATTCCCTCAACCTTTTTCTCATTGACCAGAGCAGCTATTTTTTCAATCAGGTTTGCTTTATTTACCATGTATGGAATTTCAGTAATAATAATATTATTTCTGCCACCACGCACGCTTTCGACGCTAGCCCGGGCACGTACGATAATTCTTCCCCTGCCTGATCGATACGCTTCATCAATCCCTTCCTCTCCGTAAATAATTGCTCCAGTTGGGAAATCAGGACCCTTAATGATTTTCATGAGTTCTTCGACTTTACTATCGGGCTTCTTGATTAATAACACTAAAGCATCTACTACTTCATTAAGATTATGAGGTGGAATATTGGTGGCCATTCCTACGGCAATTCCTGATGAACCATTGATCAATAAATTGGGCAGCATGGAAGGTAATACCTTTGGCTCCTTCAACGATTCATCAAAATTCGGCATAAAGTCAACAGTATCTTTGTCTAAATCCCGTAGCAGTTCCTCGGCGATGGGTGTCATTCGTGCCTCGGTATACCTCATCGCTGCTGGTGCATCGCCATCAAGCGAGCCGAAATTTCCCTGTCCATCGATAAGTGGGTAACGCAATGAAAAATCCTGCACCATACGCACCATGGTGTCGTAAACTGCAGAGTCACCGTGTGGATGATATTTTCCCAACACTTCTCCCACAATCCTGGCGCTCTTTTTATAAGCAGCATTGGATCGTAAACCCAAATCATGCATGCCATACAGCACTCTTCGGTGAACAGGCTTCAATCCATCCCGCACATCTGGCAATGCCCGTGATACAATTACCGACATCGAATAATCGATATAGGATTCCTTCATTTCTTCTTCAATATAAACTGGAAGCACTCGTTCTCGTTTAATTTCCATATTTTACTTTCTTCCTTGTGGTTGCACCAAATTTATTGTATTGTATCGGAATTTCAATGTTTGTTTAAAAATTACTATAAAAAATCTTACAAGGAGCAACTGAGTCAACCGAGATTCACTGAGATTTTTTTAAAGGATTATTGGGCAGTTCTAAAACTCCGTTTAAACTCTGCTTCCTCCGTTTCTCCTTGTGGGATATTACTGAAAATTAATCGGCTAAATCTGTATTTGCCTCTCAATAATTAATGTTCCCCCAAGAAAGGCACATCTTCGATTTGCAAAGCTATGTTCTTAATTAAAATTTAAACATCAAGATTTCGAACGTACTTGGCGTTATCTTCAATAAACTTTCTTCGTGGCTCGACTTTATCTCCCATCAATGTAGAAAAAATTAGATCCGCCTGGAAAGCTTCTTCAATTGTAACTCTTAATACAGTTCTGTTTTCAGGATCCATTGTTGTTTTCCAGAGTTGATCAGGATTCATTTCTCCCAATCCTTTGTATCGTTGAATATTAACGCCATTTCGTCCCCATCGTCCCAACGTTTCTTCCATCTCTTCATCATCATAAGCATACACTTCTTGTTTCCCTTTAGAAAGACGATACAACGGCGGCTGGGCGATATATATATGCTCTTGTTCGATAAGCTCTTTCATATATCGGAAAAAGAAAGTTAGCAACAGAGTTCGAATATGTGCGCCATCAATATCAGCATCGGTCATGATAATAACTTTTCCATAACGAAGCCGGGAAAGATCAAAATCGTCGGCCCCAATCCCGGTTCCGAGGGCTGTAACGATTGTTCTGATTTCTTCATTGGATAAAATTTTATCCAACCGAGCTTTTTCAACATTAAGTATTTTTCCCTTTAATGGAAGAATTGCCTGAAATCTTCGATCTCTGCCCTGCTTAGCAGAACCGCCGGCTGAATCTCCCTCAACCAGGTAAATCTCACAATGTTCCGGCTCTTTTATCGAACAATCAGCTAATTTTCCTGGTAATCCGCCCCCATTTAGAGCCGTTTTGCGACGGGCAATCTCTCTCGCCTTCCTGGCTGCTTCCCGTGAACTGGCAGCAGAGATGACTTTTTCAATAATCTTTTTCGCTACTGATGGGTTTTCTTCCAGATATAGATTTAGACCATCGCCGATAATGCTTTCTACAATTCCCTTGACCTCACTATTTCCTAATTTGGTCTTTGTCTGTCCCTCAAATTGAGGCTCAACGTGTTTAATGCTGAGAATGGCTGTTAAACCTTCTCGAACATCTTCACCGGCGAAAGTGAAGTCTACATTTTTTAACAGATTGTTTTTCGTCGCATAATTATTTAATGTTCGAGTCAAAGCAGTTTTAAAACCAATTAAATGTGTGCCACCTTCCATTGTGTGGATGTTATTCACATAAGAAAAAATATTTTCCGTATAGCCAGTATTATATTGAAAAGCAACTTCAACTGGAACATTTTCCTTTTCACCTTCAATATAAATGGGCTTTTTCTGAACAGCATCTCTATTTTGATCCAGGTACTGGATAAACGCAACAATACCGCCTTTATATTTGAATGTATCTTTTCTGTCGTTTCTTTTATCCTCAATCTTGATCAATAACTCTTTATTCAGAAAAGCTAACTCTCGAAGCCGTTCACATAAAATTTCATAATTAAAATTGATTTTTTTGAAAACCTCTATATCTGGTATAAAATGGGTTCTTGTCCCCGTCTTATTTACTTTTCCTTTTTCCTTCACTTCACATAAAGGGACACCGCGTTCATATTTTTGATAGTATTTAAAACCGTCTCGATAGACTTCGACTTCGCACCATTCAGATAATGCATTTACCACTGAAACGCCGACTCCATGCAATCCCCCAGAAACTTTATATGATTTTTTATCGAATTTGCCACCAGCGTGGAGCATGGTCATGACGACCTCCAGCGCTGATTTTTTTTGCGTCGGATGCTCATCAACTGGAATTCCTCGACCATTATCGATAACAATGATCGAATTATCTATCTCGATAATTACATCAATTTCGGTACAATAACCGGCTAACGCTTCATCAATACTATTATCCACCACTTCATACACCAGGTGGTGAAGCCCTCGTATCGAGACATCGCCGATATACATGGCGGGTCTCCGTCTAACTGCTTCCAGACCTTTTAGTACAGTAATCTGGCTGGCATCATATTTATTCGTTTCGTTATTCGTGTTAATCTTGAGTTGTTCGTCCATTTAGCGACCTTCCTTTATCTTTTTGCTTCCAAAAAAAAATGAGGATGGGATGTAATTGCGGAATTTGCAAGACTCCGTGGTTCCCCCAGAAATTGGAAAAATAATTACTTAATACAACCTTAAATCCTCAACGACTTTCTTTCCGATTCTCTTGTTTAATCTTTCAATAATATCTTTTTTAAGAAAAAGGAGTTCATTTCTCCAGCTATCATTCTTTACTTTTACAAATAAAATTTTACCATTAATTCTTTCTGCTTTACTGATATTAGCAATTCTCTTTCCCACTACTTCTGGCCAGAATTGAACTGCTTGATTATGAAGTATTTCACTTTCAATTCCTAAATCTTTTATTAATTGCTTAAGAGCCTGTGCTAATGTCTTCATTATTCTTTTAATGTGTTACCATCAAGCTATTAATTTTCCCATCTTCAATTAAGTAGTAACTGTCACTATTACTTTTAATATTCATTTTATTATGTGATTGAGTAGTAGTGATAAAGACTTGTCCCATCTTATTTAGACTTTCAATAATTTTTACTTCTCTTTCACTGTCAATTTCTGAGTAGAGATCGTCGATTAATATAACTGGAACTTCTTGTGTCTTTTCTTTTATTAAATCAAATTGAGCAATCGCCAGGGAAAGTAATACAGTTTTATGCTGGCCACGAGAGCCAAACTTTCTTAATTCCTGACCATTGATGTTGAAAACAAAATCGTCTCGATGAGGACCAGTTAAGCTGGTGCCTCTTTGTATTTCTTTCTGACGAGTCTGCTTTAATCGATCTAAAAAAAATGTCTGGATAGCATCAGTATTATTTGAAAAAATATTTGGTCGATAACTAAGTGTCAATTCTTCTCTTTTAATGACCAGACCTGAATAAATATTTTTAAGGATATCTGAAAATGAGACTGTAAACTGGTTTCGATATTCAATTATCTTGCTGCCAATCTCTACCAATCGCTGATCCCAGGGATCAATAATTGAGGCTGATTTGACTCCTGAAATTTTCCAATTTGATAAAATTGTATTCCTTTGTTGAACAATTCGATGATAATCCTGTAAATACGAAAAATATTTTTTATAGATTTGTGATAATAAAATATCAACGAATTTCCTCCGTCCCGGCGGAGGACCAACTGTTAAAACATATTCATCAGGAGATGATAATACCACTGGAAAATTTCCGATAAGCTCGGAAGCTCGGCTCAACCGCTTACGATTGATGGTGATTTGTTTGCCTTTTTCCTGAGAACAATGAAAAATTATAGTATGAACATTACCGGTATTAAGCTTAAAAATACCCTTTATCGTATAGTGTGGCGCTGAAAATCGAATTGCATCCTTCTCATAGTTAGTCCGAAAACTCCGTGATAAACATAACAGATAAATGGCTTCTAAAATATTTGTTTTACCCTGGGCATTGTTACCGATCAAAAAATTCTTTTTGTCACCGAACTCAATCGACAAATTATCATAATTTCTGAAATCAGTTAATTCAAGCGAAATTAATATCATGCTATAAAATTATTAATCAGTTAACCGAATTGGCATAATAAGCATCATTAAATCTTCATTGGCTTTCTGGCTGATTGGAGTCACGATTGCTGCGCTTATAGAATCTTTCAGCAAAAATGTAACCTCATCCGTGTCAATATTCCTGATAAGATCTAAAACATAAAGCCCATTGTATCCAATTTCAAGCACTTCAAAATCATATTTAACAGATATTTCTTCATTTCCTTCCCCACCATATTCAATATCTTCTGAACTGATTTTCAAAACATTATCTTCGATTACAAATTTAATCTGATGTGTAAAGGAATTTGAGAAAATAGCAACTCTCTTTACGGCTGCTGATAATTCGTCCTTATTCACAACCAATTTCTTATCGTTATCGATGGGAATCACATTCTCATATTTGGGATATTGCCCCTCTATGATTTTAGAATATATAAATGTCTCGTCTAAGCTGAAGATTAGATGATTTTCGCCAAACGCAATATTTATATCCTGTGATTCTTCCAATGCTTCGATATTTCTTAATATAAGCGATAATGCCTTTGTCGGCACGATAATGTTTTTCTGAAATTCTGGTGATTTAATCAGATTACTATTGATCTTTACCAATCGATGCCCATCAGTAGCCACACACCTAAATTCATCGGCCATTAACTGAAAATAAACTCCCATTAATGTCGTTCTTAATTCATCTGTCGAAACAGCAAAAATTGTTTTATTAATCATACGAGATAATAAATTGCTGTCAATGTCAAATTGGCCCTCACTTTCCTCCAAAACAATACTCGGAAATTCTTCCTTAGGCTGGCTTCCTAATTTATATAATCCATTTTGAGTCCTAAGTGATAGTTTGTTTTTATCTTCTAATTGAATCTCAATAGGTACTTCTGGAAGTTCTCTCAATATTTCATTTAGCGATTTAGCAGGAACAGCACAAGCCCCATCCATATCGGCATTTACTGAAATCTCTGTTGAAATACAAATTTCTAAATCTGTCCCCGTAATCTGAAGTTTACTCCCCTGCAGTTCTAAAAGTATATTTTCTAAAATAGGAATAGTGGTCTTAGTTGGTATTACACCAACAACTTTTTGAAGACCTTTCTGTAATACGCTTTTTGATACCGTAAAGTGCATTTTGGACTCCTTGATAGTTTAAAGATCGTTTTAAAAATAAATTAAATATAATAAATAAAATTCAAACTATCAATATTTTTTTATTATAAAAATATTTTATATAATTATTTGTTATTATAGAAATGTTAATAAGTAGGAAACAAAATATTAAGAGAGTGTATATGTCTACTATTTATAAAGAATTAAAAACAATATCATACTGTTAATAACTCCCTATTAAATGTGAAAAAGATGTTAATAAAATTTCCTTTTTGATATATATTGATATTGAATAAGCTATATTTAAAATAAAAATCTTTAATATCCACATTTTTATAACAGCTATTTTGAAAAAGTGGTGATAAAAAGTGAATAACTTTTTTGTGTGAAGTATAATGTTTATATTTTACTTATAGAACAATAGCTAAATTGTAAAAAAGAAGAATTGTTGATAACTAAAAAGTTTTTGTAATTAATAAAAGCTTCATTTAATTAAAGGCTTGCAAGTTCTATTTTTCGTTCTAGGGCTCCTAAATCATCCTTGACGGCTTTGTCCTTCTTTCTTAATTGTTCGATTGTTTGGATTGCATGAACCACAGTAGAATGGTCTCTTCCACCAAAATGTAATCCAATCGTTTTTAAAGAGTGACTGGTCATTCTTTTTGATAAATACATTGAAATCTGTCGGGCTAACGCGATTTCCTTTTTACGATTTTTAGCTCTAATCAGATCTTCGGGAATTTTGTAATGATCACTAACTATACGTTGAATTTCTTCAATGCTAAGATTTCTTTTAGTTCCAAGGCTCAATTCCTTTAATACATCTTTAGCAAGTTCTAAAGTAACATCTTTGCCTTGAAGTGATGATTGTGCCAATAACCGTATTAATGAGCCTTCAAGCTCTCTAATGTTTGAGGTTATATTAGTAGCGAAAATTTCAATAATTTCTTGAGGAAGTTTTAAATTGTTTTCCTCAGCTTTTTTTTGAAGGATAGCAATTCGTGTTTCCAAATCAGGTGGTTGAATATCGGCTACTAGTCCCCATTGAAATCTAGAAATTAAGCGTTCCTCGATTCCCTTCAATTCTTTTGGTGGACGATCTGAAGTTAGAACAATTTGGTTACCATTTTGATAAAGTGTATTAAAAGTATGAAAAAATTCTTCTTGAGTACGTTCTTTATTCGTGAAAAATTGAATATCGTCAACTAAAAGAACGTCTACGTTTCTGTAATTTATACTAAAATCTTTGGCTCTATTATTTTGAATGGCATCTATAAATTCAACAGTAAATTTTTCACTTGAAACATAAAATACTTTTAGACTTACTCCGTTATTCTGTAATATTGAGTTTCCCACAGCTTGAATAAGATGGGTTTTTCCCAAGCCCACACCACCGTAAATCACCAGAGGATTAAATGTTGTTTTACCGGGAGATTTTGATACGGCAACGGCAGCCGCTCGAGCAAATTGATTATTACTCCCTTCAACAAAATTTTCGAAAGTATATCGGTCATTTAAGTGGGTGGCAAATTTCCTGTTGTCAGCCATTTGAATTGGTTTCGGTTGGATTTGAGGTAAATCTTTTTGATTATTAATTACCTCCGTTTTGTTATTCATAACTACTGAATAAAGAATTTCAGCATCATCACCAATCGTTTGCTGAACTGATCGATTAATTAATTCGCTATAATGTGTTTCTAGAAATTCATAATAGAATTGACTTGGAATTTGCACAGTTAATTTTTTTTCTACCAAACTTACTGGAATAATTGGCTTAAACCAGGTAATAAACGTCTGTTCATTCAGATTTTCTTTAATAAGAGATAATGTTTTTGACCAGATGTCAACGCATTTTGATGCCATTTTGCGATACCTCTCTTGGATAGATTAATAAGTTATCCACATCATATCAACATTTATAAAGGGAGTCTGAATATGGTTTAAATATCGATTTTATTAAGATATTATTTACAATTAGATGATTGATTGTTACAAAGGATTAGTTATTATTATAATAAATATATAAAAAATAAATATAAAGCAAAAATAGAAAATTAAAAAATATTCGATAGGACAGTAGCAATTAGCTTTGAATTAAATTGGAAATTAAATATATAAATGTAAATTTGAAAAAGTTATCCACAACTTATCAAGTTTATAATATAATATCTCATCGAGTAAATTTACAAAAAATAAAATTAATGTCAAATGAAAAAATAATAAAATTAAAAATCCATAAAATTAATGAAATATTATGTTTGTTATTTTATACAATATTATTTTGGAGGGAAAGGTTTGATTTTGTTATTAAATTAACTATCATGGTATATTAATATAAGATATATTATTTTAATATGTTATATTGAATTTTGCTATATATTGACCACACAAAAAAAACTTGACTTTTAAATAAATAATTAATATTTTTACATGATTAACTTTTATAATGAGTGATAAAATTGATTAATTAAAAAAAGAAGGTGTGAAGATGAAAAGGACATTTCAGCCTAGTAGAACAAAAAGAGTAAATAAGCATGGTTTTAGAGCAAGGATGAGTAGTAAAAATGGTCGATTAATATTACACCGTCGTAGAGCTAAGGGAAGAAAAAAGCTATCTGTCAGTGATGAGTAGAATTCATTTTATATGGCAAAAAGTAAAAAGAATTTTAAATTGCGAGAGCAAGAAATTCTCCGGGGAAAAAATAACTTTAATAGAATATTTGAATTTGGAAATGTAATTTCTGGTCATAATGTTTCGATGATTTATATTGAAGCTGAATCAAGAAAAGTTGGTTTTGTCGTTTCAAAAAAAGTGAAGAAAGCAGTTAGTAGAAATCGATATAAAAGATTATTAAAGGAAATTTACAGACTGAATAAAGAAAAGTTTCCAGAGAAGGTACATATAATTTTACTTGCTAAAGGTAGGAGTGATAATTTTAGGGAACTCCAGAACGAAATTTTTGAATTATTAAAAAATATACACCATATATAGTATATTTATAGTTTATTTTCTCTATATATTGATTCAATATGAAATATATATTAATGTTTTTAATAAAGGTGTATCGAACAATCATATCGCCTTTTTTTCCTCCGTCCTGTCGTTTTGTACCGACTTGTTCTGAATATTCATATCAGGCGTTGA
>Ga0209636_10001114_pt1 | contig 26970 bp, 25 predicted proteins | sample DeeMarSWOR152_54_FD_187464 | JGI IMG/M metagenome (GOLD analysis project Ga0209636, IMG submission 187464) | Marine sediment microbial communities from White Oak River estuary, North Carolina - WOR-1-52-54 (SPAdes) (version 2) | ecosystem: Environmental > Aquatic > Marine > Intertidal zone >...
AAAGGTTGTTTGAACCATTAGCTAAGAAATTATGTTGAAAGTGCCTAATTCGCTTTTGATCTCGCAGATTTGATACGGTGGGTCAGTATTGTGCTCATTTTTTCAACGATTTCATCGGGCATTTTTGTAAATAGGACCTTTGGTTTAGGTAGTTTTATTTCAGAGGTAAGTGGCTCTAGACAATCTTTCACCGTGGTTTCGTGAACATTTCCGGTTTGACCTAGTTGTAGCCAGAGGCGCTCCGCTACAGTTGGCATTGCTGGTTCAATTAAAATGGCGATAGCCTTGAGGAGTTGTAGACATTGATACAAATCGCTTTGGCAACGTGTAGAGTCTTCTTTGATTGATTTCCAAGGTTCACATTGTTGAAAGGTTGTGTTTCCATACGCGGCAAGTTGCATAGTATTGTCTATCGCTTCTTTGAACCGAAATTCATCCACTGATTTCTGAACAGATTCGATTGTCTGAGTGATCTTCTGCTTAGTCTCTGGAGTAAGGGAGCCTTCAGGAATTTTCCCGTAGTTTTTATGAATAAATAAAAGCACTCGGTATGCATAATTTCCGAAAATACCGACCAGTTCGTTGTTCATTTTGGTTTGAAAGTCCTTCCAGACAAAATCCAGGTCCTTGGTAAACCCTGTGTAAGATAGCATATAATATCGGACTGCATCAAGGTCAATTTGGTTCTTGATGAAATCGTCTTCGATATCAATGACGAATCCACGGCTCTTTGATAGTCCGTGACCTTCGACTTTGACCATGCCGCTTGCGACGACAGCATATGGTGTATTGTAGTTAGCGCCCTTGAGTATTGCTGGCCAAAAGATTGCATGATGGTAAACAATGTCTGCTCCTATGAAGTGAACGAGCTTTCCGTCGCGAATCCAGTACTTTTCCCAGTCAGCACCTTTCTGCCGCGCCCATTCCTCGGTAAAAGAGATATAACCTGCATAATTTTCTGCCCAAACATAGAGTACAAGTTCATCGTCATCCGGGTATGGAATACCCCACTTTAGGTTACGTGAGATGTTCCATTCTTTAAGCCCTTGCCGAATCCAGCCTAGGGCATAATTTCTCGCAAGGGGAGTTCCTTTCAATTGCTCATTATACTTGATGAGGAAATCAGTGAAGTCAGGCAGTTTGAAGAAGTGATGGCGTGTTTTCTTTATGATAGACGGATTCCCACAAGTTACACATCGGGGGTCGATGAGCTGATCTGCGTCAAGGTACCTTTGACAGCCTTGGTCACATTCATCACCACGGGCTTGAGCCCCACAATAGGGACATGTTCCTGTAAGAAATCGATCAGCTAGAAATGTTTGGCAGGTTTCACAATAGGGTAATCCAACTTCTCGAGTTTCGATGTGCCCATTTTTCTCAAGAATTCGAATAATGGTTTGGGCTCTCCGATAATGATACGGTGCTTCGGTGGTCCCATATAAATCGACGTTGATATTCAATCTCTCAAAGATGCTTTTATAGTGGGTGTGGTATTTCTCGGTAAATTCCTTGGGGGAAAGACCTGCCTGCACAGCAGCGAGTTCAATAGGGGCACCATGAGTATCAGATCCACAGAAAAATATCACGTCAAGGCCAAATCGCTTGAGGTATCTAGTATACGCGTCACCCGGAATATAGGTGCGAAGGTGGCCAAGGTGGGCAGAACCGTTCGCATAGGGTAATCCACATGTGACAAGGATTTTATCAGATTTAGATAAGTTCAAGATGATCCCTCCTTTGAATAAAGAGTCCAGATTCACAGTATGACCTTGACTGTGAGGGGATACTTCACATGGTCACGACTTACCTTTGAAGTTTTTCATTCTCGTTCAATGATTTCGTGCATGACTTCTATGAAATAGGGCATCACTGGAGGCTCGAATTCGGAACAGATTACAAATCGCGGGTTTTCATCTACTTTTGGATTGATCTATCCCCAAGAAGACCTAATCCTTCAAGGCGACGATGAATTGCAGACTTCAAATAGTTCGTTGCTGAACATAATATTATGCTCAGGAGCTTCAGGTATCGCCTCTACCCAAATCAAATGCAACGAGAGCGGATTCGGAAAACCAATGATGCTTGTCGCTTTGTCTATAACTGGGCATTGGAAACCAAGAAGAAAAGCTATGAAATGGATGGAACGAACCTAAGCTGGTTCGACCTGAACAACCGTCTAGTAGAACTAAAGGAAAATCACCCTTTTCTCAAAGACGTATACTCCCAATCTCTCCAACAAGCGGCTAAGCGCCTCCACATAGCCTTCCAACACTTCTTTCGCCGCATCACTAATGGCAAGGAACAGCCAGGTTATCCAAAGTTCAAACGGCGCAAGGCGCATCGGCAATCCTTTGATGTGCCCCAGTTTTTCACTGTTGATTTTGTTAAGGGGCGAGTCAATCTCCCTAAGATTGGGGCGGTTATGACTATTATCCATCGAAGGTTCACGGGTACTCCAAAAACCTGTACTATTGTTTCGACCGTCACGGGCAAGTTTTTCATCTCGATTATAGTCGACGATGGAAAAGTCCCGCCTCCGAAGCCACAGGCGACGGACCAGACGTCGGTTGGGGTTGATGTTGGATTGACGAACTATGTCACTATGTGTACTGGTGAAAAGGTTGGGAATCCACGCTTTCTACGAAATGCATTGAAACGTCTTCAGTGCCTGCATCACAGATTAAGCAAAAAGGTGCAGGGGAGTCGAAACTGGGAAAAAGCGCGACAGCGATTGGCTCGCTGCTATGAGCGAGTAGTTAATCAGCGGGCGGACTTTCAGCAGAAGCTCTCGACCCGATTGATTCGCGAGAACCAAGCAATCATGGTGGAGAGTCTCAACGTCTACGGATTGTTACGTAATCGGCAGCTTGCCAAGTCGGTAGCTGGAGCCGCCTGGTCCCAGTTCCTTAGAATGTTACGGTATAAAGCCGAATGGTATGGCAAAACTCTAATTGAGGTGGGCTTGTTTGCACCCACATCAAAGCGGTGTCATAACTGTGGTCACATCAATATGGCACTCTCTTTGGAAGACCGAGTATGGATCTGCCCTGCATGTGGTAAGCTTCTTGACCGGGACATCAATGCCGCAAAAAATATTAAGATGATAGGACTTGTGTCCATTATAACACCGAGGGAACCTCGGGTTGGGCCTGTGGAGCTGTCAGTGGTAACTGAAGCGTCGAAGCAGGAAACTCCACCAATTAGTGTGGAGTAGTTCACAAATATAGAAAGCGGGAACTGAAAGGTTGATTGTCTATTGACGGGGCTGTTAATTTATGACCTTAACCGCGATTATCCTCATTGATGTTGATCCTCCCCTCACCGATACAATATTTGATGCGTTGAAAGATTTACCGATGGTGAAAGAAATTTCATCTGTCTACGGAATCCATGATATCTTTTGTCTCATTGAAGTAGCCAATGAAGAGAAGCTTAATGAATTCATCTTCAAAAAACTCCGACCCACAGACGGAGTAAAAGAAACCCTAACTCTTATGGTTTCACAAATCATCCGAAAAGATTAGCTTTTCATCGGTTCACTTAGCAAACCAAATTCTGTGAACTAAAAAATGCTACTCCATACAAGAAAAAACGAGCTAGTTTTTGCTCTGCAGTTGAGGAGTTTAAATAATTTGCAGAAACCACTCTCTTGAAGGAAGCGAAGGGATATGATGTAATGTTGTGTCCGCATCGTTCCTCGCCCTCCCCTCGCTCCCCCTCCCTTCACCTTTTCAATGGCACCTTCGCTTCCTTCTTCAATTCTCAGATTTCATTCCTGGGATGAATAAAAGTGGAGCAATCGTTTGTTCTTTCCAAACGTAAGACTCTTACCTAAGCTGGTGCTGAATGGTTAGAAGAGGTGAGGACCATATCCCCTTTTCCTAATGACATTGAAAGCTCTGAAACTGACGAATCTCAGGAAGCACAATATGTGGTGAAAGTCGTGTTTTGTGGTGATTGGGGCGTAGGAAAAACTAGTCTGGTTCGTCGGTTTGCGGAGAATAAATTCGATCATGATTACAAGCCAAGCATTGGTGTAAATGTTGTAACCAAAATTTTGGATGTTAAAGGACGAAAACTAAAGCTGCAAATGTTCGATACCGGGGGACAGGAGCGGTTTCGAACCATGCGGCAACGATATTACACAGGAGCCAATGCCGCCGTCTTTGTTTTTGATGTGACCCGTGCCTCGTCTGCATCGGCAATCGAATCTCGGTGGATTGATGAAGTAGAGGAAGTATTAGGTTCAGACTATGAGAGACTTTTGTTAGCAAATAAGATTGATTTAGACCATGAACGAGAAGTGTCTGAATACGCTGCTAAACAGGCGACAGACCGAATGAAAGGGAATTATTATGAAACAAGCGCCTTTGATGGGAGGAATGTTCACGACGCCTTTTTAGACCTTGCAACTCGATTAATGGACAAACTCTTCACGGAGACGTAAATGAATGCTATCAAATCAAGGAACCGTAAGTGAAGAATACATTCAACTTTGTTTCATGGTGGATGCATTAGTCAAGGAAGCCAAAGGAAAAGATTTCGTTGTAATTGACAGTTATTTTGGACCACCTGATTTTAAACATAAAGACAAAACCCCTAATCCAGACGAACTTCTCAAATCTCTTCACACTTTTCGCGCCAGAATACGAAAGGAAATACACGAAGAACCACATCGAACCTTTCTCACTAAACAATTGGATGCAATAGTTCTACTTGTGCGCTATGCCCTTGATGATAACGTGACTTTTGAAGAACGAGTACGAACAGGACTTGACGTTGAAGTTGTAACAGTTTCCAGTGAACGCATCGAAGAACTAGCTGAACAAGCCAATCGCGCGCTCCGTAAAAAAGTCCTGAAAGGAGATTTAACGTCAATGGCGGCCCGTTGGCGAAAACAAGCTATGACAACTGGATCCGAGATCATTCCCATCGCACAAGAAATCGCAATGGATGCACGTCGGTCAACTCAACGTGTTCTCTTCGAATTACCTGAAACTGAAAGTGTTGAATTTCGGGCCGTGCCTGATGCTCCTTGGAGCGCTTACAACTACTACCAAGGCGATTTTAAAGCGGTAATAGAAATCAACACCCAACTCCCTCGGAGTAAATACGGAATATGGAAATGGGTAACCCACGAGGCGTATCCTGGACATCAAACACAATTGGTTCAACGTGAACTAGGGTATCAGCAAGACACACAAAATCTCGAAGCCACAATAGCACTCATCAATACTCCTGATTGCACCATCGTTGAAGGACTAGCAGAAACTGGTCCTAACATCCTAAGTTCCGACCGACCTCCAACAGAAGCCGAAACCATCACTTCGTATATAACCCAATTACGTCGAGCAGTTGGGGTTAACGCATTAGTTATGCTTCAACAGCAACAAAAAAACGAATCAGAAGTTCTCGGATACATCAAAGAATTGGGTGCTTATGAAGAAGCGTATGCAAAAGCCCAACTTCCCTTTATGATCGACCCCATATGGGGACCCTATGGCTTCACTTACTTCGTTGGGGCTTGGCTTGTGAAAGGCTTCTTTAAAGCGGCTCAAGAAGCCAATCTCCTTGATGAGTTCATTAACGCTCTATACTATGAACTCCATACTCCTTCAACTCTAAAAACACGAATCAAAGATCTTGACCTAAAACTCCCCAACCAGCTAATTTAACTTCAACATCAAAAAAGCAACACCAATATAGCAGCGTAACGGTCATTTCTTTAGAGGGACTAATCCTGACCGCGAATTCTATGTTTCCAGGTGTCAAGCCGGTAGTCAATACGTTTTTTGGAGCTCCCATTGACCCAACACCAGCAACATTCGTTGTCACTGGCGTGCCGTTTGATAAAACAAGTACCTATCGCCAGGGGTCAAAGAAGGGCCCAGCTGCTATTCGGACAGCCTCTCAGCATATTGAAAGCTATTGTCTTCAAGAAAACTTAGACTTCGATGCTGCTAAACTTCCCATTGCTGACATTGGGGATATTAACTTCGACGTTGAATCAGTTTCAAACATGTTGAAGGCAGTAGAATCCGTTGTTGCGCAATTAAATCAACAAGATAAGGTGCCAATACTATTGGGTGGTGAACACACCCTAACACTAGCCGCTGTCCGAGCTCTTCCTCGTGACATTGTATTAGTCCAGTTTGACGCTCACATGGATCTTCGTGACCGCTACAATGACCTCGAATTCTCTCATGCTTGTGTCCAACGACGCATCATAGAGCAACTTGGACCAGACCATCTCATTCAAATCGGGGTCCGAGCTGTGGCAAAGGATGAATACGATTACGCTGAAAAACACAACATCGTCTACTATACAAGCAAAGATATCAAAAAAGAAGGCGCATCGGCAATTGCACGTCGGATTAATGATGCCATCCCTCCCGGTCCTCCAGTATACATTTCGGTGGACATGGATGTGCTTGATCCTGCTTACGCTCCTGGAGTAGGCAACCCGGAAGCCGCTGGAATCACTACTTCGGAACTTCTTTCTATTCTTCGTGTAATTACTCCTCGTGCGACAATTTTTGATATAAACGAAGTCACTCCACAATATGACCAAGGAATTACTGCGATTTGTGCAGCAAGAATAATAACTTCCTTCCTCTGCATTCAAGCCAAACGACGCAATTTAGCCTCTCCATCGGATTAAAATCGGTGGTTCAAGTTCTCATTTCAATGTAGGAAAGGCGTAAATATCTCTTTATAATAGGGGCTTCTCCATGACTGGATGGTGACACTATTGCCGGATATATTACAGGTTCTTAGGACGATTGGCTCGCGAGTCGATGAAAAAATGCTTGAGCTCCTTGCTGAGGGAGCCGCAAAAGACTTCCATGAGGTTGTGTTCCACCAAGTCCAGGCAGGGGGAAAACGCATTCGTCCCGCTTTATCAATTCTTTTTTGCGAAGCCACTGGTGGTTCACTCGAAGATGCCTTATCTAGTGCCGCTGCCATTGAATTGACTCATAATTACTCACTCATTTTGGATGATATCATCGACGATGCCAATGTTCGTCGTAACCTACCAACAACTTGGAAAAAATTCGGTCTTTCGTTTGCCATTCTAGCCTCAACACATTATCGTGAAGCGATTGAAGAAGGCGTGCTCCAGTCCCCCAATCCTCTTCCAATTGCTCGTATCATTGCAGATACAATCCGAGAGTTAGTTGAGGGAGAACGCCTTGATGTGCTCTTCGAACAGCTTCCAGGTGATCAAGATTATGCTGATAAACACCGCTACCATGATGTTAACTTAGAAGATTACGAGTCTATGATTGGATACAAGACTGCAGCTCTCATCCGAGCAGCATGCGAAGTTGGAGTTATTTGTGCAGGTGGTTCAAAGGAATTACAATCTGCTGCTAGGAACTTTGGCTGGAAGGCTGGAATTGCGTTTCAACTGGCAGATGATATCTTAGACCTTTTCGCCGAAGAAGCTAAACTCGGAAAAAAACTAGGCAAAGACATCTATGAACATAAACTTGGCAACGCAATCATTCTCCATGCAATTCCGTTATTATCTGACACCGATCGCTCCTTTGTCCTTAATGTTCTTCGTTCCCCAGAACCCACGGAATCTGAAGTGATGAAGATAATCAAACTCCTAAAGCAAACTGAGGCTAGTAGCATTGTGCAAAAACAAGCCAAACAATTAGTGGACGCAGCAAAAAAGGCACTTAAAGCCTTCCCCAATCAAAAATCAACCCAACTCTTGACCTCGTTGGTTGATTTCATTTACCAACGCTCATTCTAGCATATTTCGAATCTTACTCTAATCCATCCGTCTCCATAAGTGCCCGCAGCTCTTGAAGGGTGAGCTTTTGACCGGACTGCTGTTTTGTCCGCGCTTGCTCTGCTAATCTCTCCATCGCCACTTTCTCCCGCTCTCGACGAGTTTCCTTTCGACTTTTCCGAATAGTGTCTAATTGGGCTTTGAGGGTCAGCTCTTGTTCACGGAGTTCATCAAGCCGTTCTCGCATTTCATCGGCTTCCTGCAGACATTGAACATACATCTGATGTGCTTCTCCAGCCTCAGTTCGTGATGGATTAAGATTCTGTGACAGTTGAATGACACTTTTGTGTTTCAGTTGGGCCTCTTCAACTACCGCAACCATTCTTTCATGATGCTCTTGGGCCTTACTGCGCGCATCCTGAATTTCCTGCCAAAGCTTCTCCATTTCTTCGGTTAAATCAGCGGGTTTAGGTGTATCTGTTGGCGTAGACGCGATGGTCCTCGACAGTCTTTCCATCTCTTCAATAACTGCCTTCTCTTCATCCACTGTTAAAGACGTCGTCTGCTGCTTCCATTCAAGCTCACGAAATTCACGTTGCATGTCTTCCAATGACACATATTCTTCTGGACCCCTTCTTTTTCCACGTAACTCGTTCAACTGCTCCTGTAATTCACGTGCACGATCTGTTTCCTTATCTCGCAGCTCCTTTTGACGTTGAACCTCAGCATTCAGTTCATCACGAGCATCCCGCTGCTCTGAAATCTCATCATGAATTTGAGGAGCCTCAGTTCGTAATTCATCCCGGCGATCACGCCATTCCCAGGCTTGATTGCGTGACTCTTGAATTGCGCGTACACATACACGCATCGCTGCTTGAACTTTCCGCAATTGTTCAAGGATGGTTCCAAACGCATCTTTGTCGGGAGCGGATTTTTCAGCCATATCGCCCACATTTCATCTTGTTAGTAATCGAAGTTCGTGTAGCTCCGTACTACTCTGCCTAAAGCTTTTTGGGCTTGAAGATAAGAACGCCTAGTAGTGTTAGTCCAATGACAATTCCGTTACTAAGAATGAATGACAAATTAACCGCAATTCGAAAATTTATGCAAGATTCAAATATTGATGCATGGTTAATCTATGATTTTCGGGGAATCGATCCAACCGGAGAAGCCCTCCTTGGTCATCTTGCACCCCGCTCACGTCAATATGCTCTACTCATCGCGAAGGATAATCCAATCGTCCTCATCAAATCACCTGTGGATTCTCCTGAACTAATGGATATTGATCCAACCATCAACACATTCGATGCACGAACCCAAGCTGACTTCTTACTTGCGATTCGAGATCATACCCAATCCTTTGAACGCATTGCAGTAAATTTAGGTGAAAACCCACAAACAGATGTTTTACCCGCTGGACGATTCATGCACCTATGTGCCATTGCCCCCAAGGTTCGATGGGTGATGGGAGAAAATCTAATGCAAATTGTACACTCTGTTCTCTCATCCGAACAACTAGATAATCACAAAAAAGCTGCACTCACCTTAACCAAAATCATGGAAGAAGCCTTTTCCTTTCTTGCTGATAGAATCGGAGGTGCAACCGAAGAGGATGTCGCGGTATTTATCCGAAATCGTTTAGCAAAGGAGAAACTTACCTCGGTTGATGCCCCGATGGTTGCCGTGCAAGCAAATGCTGCCAATCCCCATTACACACCTGGCGATGTAATGATACGAAAGAATCAACTGGTTATGATTGATCTTTGGGCAAAATGGGAAATATTCGCTGATATTACTTGGATGGCGTTTACAGGATCCAAGATTCCTTCAGAAATTCAGACAGTTTGGGATGTCGTTAAAGAGGCCCAGAGACGGGCTACCGCTGCGGTGAAACCGCATATCGAAGCAAGAATTCCTGATGAACAAGCCCGAGAAGTAATGATTATGGCAGGATACAAAGACGCAATCCTGCACCGGACCGGGCATAGTATTGACTCGTTGTCTCATGGAAAAGGAGCAAACCTGGATAGCTACGAGATGCCCGAAACACGGCTTCTACTCCCCAATACCCTAGTTTCAGTAGAACCAGGAATATACCTTAAAGGAAAATTTGGAGTCCGTAGTGAAATCAATGTAATGGTTACTCAGTCCGGTCACCACATCACAACACCACCACAAGAAAAATTCTTGTGTCTGTAAAACACAGAGAAGAACGAATATCCTCTAATGAATAGAATCCGGCGGGAACATCAACAATGGCAGATAAATTTGTATTACTCCTCGAATTCTCCTCAGGAATTATAGAACCATTACCTCTCTCAACCGAAGCGTTAGCCGATGACCGAATCGTGATAGCCATCGATGAACTCAAAGAACGCGTATGGCTATGGCAAGGTGCCTCAACAAGTCTCGTTGAACGACGTGCAGCCCAACGAAAAGCCCGTTCAATCGTAAGTGCAGGTTACCAAATCGGACCCTATCGCATAGGTCGCGATGTCTCAAATATTGAAATCATTGAAGGCGATATTCTCGACGATCCCGAAGTCAAAACTCAATATGATCAACTACATCATACACTTAATCAAAAATTCACAATTTCAGATGGCGTACTTGGACGGTTTGGTGGCACTCCCTCTCCTGCTCCTACGGCGGTTGAAGTCCCCCCACCTGCGCCGACTCCAACAACCACTCCCCCTCCCCAGCCAGAACCCAAACCCGCACCAGGCACTCCCCAACCAGAAACAACAACTGAACCCGTCGCTTCAAAACCTAAACGCGATTTAGATGACTTGGGAGTAATTCGAGTCGGAATACTCATCTCCTCAATTCTTGACCACTTCTCAATGTGCTACATTAGTACAACTAAGATAGAAGACGGAACCCGGTACACTATCGAAGATCCAAACGGCATCATTTGCCAAATCGACGTTACTAATGGTTCTGTACACTTCCTGCAACGATACGATTTCCAAGGAAAACGAAAAGAAATCCTAGCCCTTCTCCGAGATCGATTAGCTGCTGCAGATCTATGATTCCCACTATTTTTTGGAGTTGAATTGCAGGAATTGTATGGGAACCTCCAACCGTATCAGGTGTAGAGTCAACTTAATAAAAGATTGAAACCAACCCTAATCTGGACCTCGCAATGAGATTGCGCTGTATAACGGCGAGAATATTGCGAAAATATTGATGCCACATACCGTCGGCTTAGGTTCTTGATCTAGGCTGCTGGGGTTCAATGGGGTGCAATATCCGTGACTCGACTTGTAATGTTGGAAGTTGGTGGCTTAGGTTTTGTTCGCTCAATACGACCCGGTTCGAAGAAATTACGTGGTGACGTGTGCGTAGTTGTAGTCGATGAATCAACCCAAGCGCTTTGGTTCTGGATGGGTAGCGGTGTCCAATATGATAAACGGCGAACCGCCAAAGGCAAAGCAGAACAGATGAGTATTGAGGGTCAACGTATCGGTGATGAAGTCCTTGGCCGAGGATATTCCCTAGTCACTATCGATCAGGATGGGTTGGAAAACCCCACAACTGCGAATAACTATAACGCGTTAATTGCCCTACTTGATTCCCCAATGGAGATCCATACAGTTGCAAACCCCAAAGGAACGCTCATAATTGGAACCCTTCAAGGTGCAGCTCCTTCAGGTGCATCAGTTGTCACTAGTGCTCCAACGCCAGCTGAATCCCCTCCCGCTGAGGATCCAAAGCCTGTACAACCTGCAGTTAAAGCACCCTCCAAAAAAGCCACAAAGCTTGACCTGGAAGCTGCACTAATGGCAATTATTCGTGTTCACCAACAAGTTCACATTGAATTCAAGAGTTCGGGTGATACTGAAGAAGTGATTATTGAAGCGATTGACGGATTGCAACACAAAATGAAACGCAGCAAGGGCAAACTTACCTTCAAATGGGATTCAAAAACTCCCAAGGAACTAAAAGATCTGGTAGCCCTTGAACTGAAAAACCTTGCAGGCTAATTCATGAGCGATCGCAGGTCAATCGGAATGCTCCTCCTTCTTTTCCCAATGGCACTGATACTTTCCTATGCCTTTATTGGCGGAGGGATAAAGCTCCTTGACTACCTCACTGATAAAATTGCCCAATCCCGACAGCGTCAGCTCCTCCATTGGTTCTTGTCAATTAGTCTAATAATAATCATCAACATCTGGGTTATCCTTGATTTTTACACAGCTGTACTCGCTCTTGGATTGGCGTTTGGATTACTCGGAGCACGGAAAGTCGACAATATTTACTTTACAATTATTGCAGTAATTAGTCTCTACGTTGCATTATACCAAATCTTTGGTGTATTCTTATTTTTACTTCCAACCCTCTTCGCTCTCATTCCTGCTGTAATAATAGACGAGGTTATACATTCTGCTGCTCAAAGAACATCTCAACCCACTCTCCAATGGGTGTTGACACATCGTCCACTTGTAAAAATCGTAGTTCTTATCCTTCCCTTTTTCGGGCTTCTTACATTTATCCACACCGTTGGTTTCTGGTGCTTTGATATTGCTTACGACCTAGTCGCCTACTATTTTCGCGCGCCGAGTACAATCAACCACTAGTATTTTCTGGGTTAGTTTTTCTTTTGAATCGTCTTAGACTATTTCGGAAAGGTTTAAGTCGGCTCAGTTTCCAAAGAAGCATACACAGGTGAGGCTACACTATGAAAGCCAATATTTCGCTTTCTTACAGCGGGCGAACTCGAGAGGAACATGCCACGCAAAATGGACACGTGAACCTGTTATTGAATCAACACGGACGTATCATCAGTAAATTACCCCTTGGCGATGGACGGTACAACTTCGTTATCGAACTCGAGGATCTTGAACGGTTCACAAATTCGCTTTTCGAATTCACTCGCCAAAACCCTTGGCTTCGGGTAGAGAAAGTATCTGCCCATGCCTAAGATTCTCTTCTCTGCTCAGCACTAGGCTAATACAAACCGTTGACCAATCTCGGGAGCCGTGGCCAAGCACCGCAAATGCTTTTTGACCAATCGTGTGAGCCCTCGGCATGCACTGGGGCTTCCATGGATACAAAAGACGTGTTGGGGTGTATTCTCGCGTAGTGAAGTAAGAAAACTCTTGAGTTCCGGTTTATCCGCATGAGCGCTGAACCCGTACAATTGTTCTATTCGTGCACGAACTCGCCTTTTTCGCCCATAAAGTGTCACTTTGCGTGCTCCTTGGATAATACGATGACCCAACGTTCCTGGCGCCTGAAATCCAATAATCATCAAGTGCGTTTTTTGATCCTCAATCCGTCGATAAAGGTGGCGGAGAATCCGTCCTCCATTCATCATTCCCGAACCTGCAACAATCAGTATGGGTCCATTTTGTTGGCTTAAACGATCACTGTCTTCATGGGACTCAATATATTGAAGACCTTTGAAATCCAAAGGCGCATCACCAGATTTAATGAGGTTCCACGTTTCTTCATCGAAGCACTCTTTATGGCGTTTGAAAATCTCGGTAGCTCTAATGGCAAGAGGAGAATCAATTGCCACGGGAATTATGGGTACCCGTGAATTTTCTACAAGGCAATTCAGGGCATAGATTAGTGCCTGTGTCCGACCAATTGCAAAGGCAGGCACTAGGATATGACTCCGATGTCGGTTTGCTTTGATAATGACCTGTTCAAAGCGTTTGATTGTTTTAGAAAGGGGTTCGTGTATGCGGTTGGCATAGGTTGATTCGCAGAGCAGATAAGTGGCTGCGGATGGATAATCTGGGTCGCGGATTAGGGGAGTGTTCTTTCTTCCGATATCTCCCGTGTCAACTATGTGAACAACTTTCCCTCGCTCTTCAACCCAGGTTTCTACTATAGACGAACCCAGAATATGACCTGCATCTCGAAAGCAAAGCGTGACATTCCCAGGAAGCGCTTTTTTTGAGTTATATTTGACTCTTCGAAATTGTTGGATTGTTTGTTCCGCATCCCTTACAGAAAAGAGGGGTTCTGGATCAAAGATGTGATCGCTTTTTATGGTTCTTTGGCGTGATCGTGCCCTTGTCGCGTCTTCTTCCTCTGATTCAGCTACATCTCTTAGCAGGAGATCGCATAAATCCGCTGTCGCATGGTTGGCATATATTGGGCCACGAAAACCAGCCCGGACAAGTAAAGGGAGTCGTCCACAATGGTCAAGATGAGCATGACTCAAAATAACATAATCGATGGTGGACGGGTCAAAGGAAAAGGTTCGATTACGATGAGCTTGTTCTGCAGGATTTCCTTGAAAAAGACCACAATCAAAAAGAAACGAGGTGGTTTTTGTTTGAATTTGGAACATGCTCCCCGTAACGGTTTGACCTGCGCCGTGAATAGTCAGTTCCAACTCTTGTAACACCTACAAGGAAATCTCCGGTTTGATTGGAGACCAGCGGATGATTTAGCTGAACAGTTCAAAATCTGTGGATCCGCCCTTTCCTTCCCCTTCGTCTTCTGATTCGGATTCAGCGGCTTCTTCAACGTTTTCTTCAGATGTGGGTTCTGTCTTCAGTTGAGAAAGTTGTTCCCGCATCGCGTCAAAAACTGATTCCTGTTTAGTCTCCTCTGTGGTTTCTGGTGAAGGAGTAGGAATTCCTGCTCCCACGGTCTGTTGCCCATCAGCTGTAAGCTGAGGAGCCTGACCAAAACATCGAGTAAAGGCTTCAAGATCTTCTGGAGCGGTTGCACGAATTTCGGTAAAGAGAATTGCATCTCCTTGACAGATAAATCGCAATTGAAGGCGAAGTACTGACACCTGAAACTCGCTAGGGCCAATTGGTGTCATGTTGGCTTGCCCATAACAATCGGCTACCGCAAAGAGAACTTTAGTCGCAAGTTGTTCTTCGTAAGTGAGAATTCGTCGACGAGTAGGAGTCTTTTGGCGTGTAGGTTCAGGAATAATGGCCTGCTCGAAGACCTCGACTCGGTCTTGAATCAAATCATCAAAGGTCGAAATCGCTACTTCTTCTTCTACGACAACAAGATACTCTGACGTTTTTGGATTAGATTCGAGAAGTTTTTTCAGAAGTGTTGCTTTTGAACTCTTAAGGTCTCCTGGGATTTCAATGAAGTTGGTGCATTTTGTACCAAAATGAATATCATCGATATGAATACCATTCTTCATAATAAATCGTGCTTGGCGAGTCGCTGTTGTCCGTTGTAACATCGATGTTCCTTGACCAAGCCATACCCAGACAATAGCTTCTGGTTCATCAACAACAAGGATTGCTCTTCCATCTAAAAGGTGGTTGGGATTCCAATGTAACGGCTGTAATTCTCCCCCCTCACCAAGGACTTCTATCATCCCTATGTATTGTTTCATCTTAACTCGTTCCACCGCTAGAGTGAGTATCACTTTTTTGTAGCCGCGAATCGCGTTTCCTCATTACATATGAGGATAAAGGGGTTATATTACCTTGTCGTGTCAGGTTCAATCTTTTCTGAGTTCAGCTAAGATTTCTTGAGCTCGGTCAAAACGAACGCGTTTTTCGGCAATCATTTTCTGAGCGATCGTATCTACTTCATCTCCAATGGCTCCAGCGGCTATTGCAACATTGCGAGAATGTAGTTTCATGTGACCTGTTTGAATTCCCTCTTGACTTAGCGCTCGTAGTGCGGCAAGGTTTTGGGCTAGACCCACACTTGCAATGATTTCAGCAAGTTCATTTGCTGTTTTTACACCAAGAATTTTCACACATAAGCGCGCCACAGGATGAGTACGTGTTGCCCCTCCGACAAGACCCACCGCCAACGGTAGTTCTATACTCCCCTGTAAATCGCCTGAAGGTGTCTTCTCATATCGGGTTAGCGATTGATACCCTCCCTCTCGTGTTGCTGCATATGTATGCGCACCTGCTTCAACGGCGCGAAAATCTTGCCCAGTGGCGAGTAGGACTGCATCTACTCCATTCATAATTCCTTTGTTATGAGTAGCACATCTGTAGGGATCAGCTTGTGCAAAAGCATAAGCCTTCAATATTCCATCAACAGCCTTTGAACCGCCAAGTTCTTTTGCAGGAAATGTTGCAGTAGCTCTGGCAAGCCGATGCTCTGCGAGATTGGAAAGAATCCTTAGGTAGACTTTTCCTTTCGTTAATTCTTCTAAGAGTGGAGCAAGTGCTTCACACATAGTATTTACAGCATTAGCTCCCATTGCATCACGAGCATCAACGAAAATATGTACCACAATCATCGGTCCCATAATTGTGTCAAGTCGTCGAACCTGTAAGTCTCGTGCTCCCCCACCAAACTTCACTAGTACAGGATCTTGAGCATTTGCAACCTTGAGTAGATTTTCTTTTTGCTCTGTTATACTCTTTTCTGCCTTATCCAAATGGGGTATATCTGCGACTTGTATTTGTCCAATCATAACCGGGTCCGTTGTACTTGCCGAAAAACCTCCTGTTTGGCGTGTCATCCGGGCAGCATTAGAAGCGGCAGCAACCACGGAGGGTTCTTCCAAGGCCATAGGAACAAGAAAATCTCGACCATTTATCTGAAAATTCGTTGCGATTCCAAGAGGAAAGGGGAAAGTGCCCACAACGTTTTCGATCATTCTATCAGCGGTTGAAGCATCTAATGATCCAAACTTTTCTAACACCGACATATCGTCTTCGGTTAAATCAGCAAATTCCTGAAGTTTTTTCTGTCGCTCCTCAATTGAGAGACGATAAAGTCCTCTAATCGCTGAAGTTTTGTCAGACACGGTGTTCATCTCACCGTGTTCCTGCATGGGTTAACTTATCAAACTTTCTTTACTTTTCTCGGAGCTCCCAAATGCAGGAATCTGCGCCCCACGTTTTGCATTGAACTTCCTCACATTCGCTATTAAAACCACGAAGTGTTAGAACGTGTTGGAAGACTCCGCTGAGAATATTGCAGTACTTCAGACCGCGAAACTCGTCGGACATCCGGATGTTCTCACAGATGGGACAATCATTAAACGCATAGACAATTTTCTTTTCCTCTGAGTCATAATAGGCTTCGTCAAATTTTTTCCCAAGCATCACGCGTGTAGCGAGGGTGAATGTGTTAAGAAAGCCATCAAAGGTGGTGGCGTGTTCACCAATCGTGTCGCTGTATTCGAATAGTAATGTTTCTGCCATCGCCATTCCAAGGCGAAACAGCTTCTCGTTTGCCTGATTTATGTCACCCTTTGTTTGTGCAAGTACATCATCTATTACTGCAGCCACCAATGCCTGAAAGGCATTCAGTGACGTTTTATCCATCTTAAAATGCCAACCGATCCAACCTTTGACACCCATGGCTAGTCACCTTACATTCGTACATGCTCAATAGGGGTTAAGAATTCTTCGTCGCTGGTAATCGGATTAGAATCGCTTTTCGAAATCTACAAGTTTACGCTTTTGGAGGTCTAACAACATCCGCATAGCGATGAAAAATTGTAATCCCATCTTATCTGCAATTTCTTGGAGTGTTGTTTGCCCGTCGCAAAGGCTGAGCATCCGAAACTCCGTGATTGAGAGTTTTTGTTTATCTAAGTCGGCAATAACTCGAGGTACGATTCGACGACTTTTTGTGCCTACCATTGACGTGGGAGGAGCTGGGGCTGTCATCCCACTTGGGGGCGGTTGGGCAACCTCCACCTGATTACCTGCATGGATTTCAGACACTTCATGGCCTCGTTCAACGAGGTCTTGGTCTAGATAAATCGTGATGACATGGTTGGGCTCACCGTGAACGTACGAGTAGGGAAAAGGAAAGACAGTTTGTCTTTGAATGGTGTCAGGTGGAACATCAATCGCAATATATGCTTTGCATTTTTCACAATACGTGTATACGACTGGCATCGGTGAGCTCCCAGACTATTACCGAGTATATTGCACAGGATGCGTTCTTAACATTTGCTTCTGATTGACTTTAAGTCGGATTTAATTCGAGAAATTCTTTAGATTTTGTAAATCAAATAGAACGATTTGGCTACTTTGCGTGAACCGCGATCTTATTGGCGTCATGAAAAATATGGATTGTTGCATCTGCATTATTTTGTATCCACGTATTCACAGTACTTTGCGGATTAGTTGTGTAGGAAAGGTGTGCTGTTTCAACCTGTTTTTGGTCTAGCTCTGTGTACAACCAAATACGACGTAATCGTTGGATGAGCTCACCAAATTTCCAGCTTTTGTGTGTATATAATCGATAACGATGTTGAATTTCAGCCATCATTTCCGGAAGCGGTTTGATTAAGTAATCATAGAAGAACTCCCGGGCCTTGGGAGTCGGTGCAATGCCTTTAGGACATTCAGCAAGAAGAAGTATCTCTCCCTCATCCTGCACCGCGTTTTTAGTAAGCTCTAATCCTCGTTGCGCATTGTAAAGGCTCTCATCTTGCGGAGATCCGCCTGGCGTGACAATAATGTAATCTGTGGCAGGAACAGCAAAAGATGCTGTATCATCTATGACTTGGATTCCCTGACGGGTTACTTCTTCCATATCTCCACTTGCCGACCATAAAATGTAAGGTCCACTGGTTACCATGGCAAGAAGGAACACTGGGCGCTCTTTTAGAATCATATTTGCAGCTTCCAGCATGTCCTCAGCTACAGGATTCGTTCGACGGGTTGGATCAGGGTGAAAGGGATGTCGACCAAAAGTGGATTCACGTTGCAAGGCTAAGCTATGATTGGCTTCAATCGCTGCGAAATCACAAAATCCGGGAAGGAAATTCTTTAGGACATTCGAGTATCCTGCAAAATAGTGGTTCTTCATATCCGCGGCAACCACAAACGCTTCAAGATCTAATACTTCCTGATTGATACACACTTCAGTGCCACGGGTTGTGGTCCCAATCAGTTTACAAGGAGATTCGATGGCATCGTGAACAAGCACCCGATAGGAGTCTAACCTGTTGCTTTTACAACTCTGATGAATCGCTTGGATAATTTCCTGATTTCGAGTACTATGTGGTTCATGAGAGCCAGTTGTGATTATGAAGGTCAGTTCCTTTGCTGGTTGGAGAAGGCGAGTTAGCTCATCAACGATGATTTCGTGTGGTTCAGCGCGGGTTCCGTCTTCAATTAGGACGCCTACTCGACGACCAGCGATAGTTTCATGAAGTGTCACATCAATAGGTGTTTCAAGTGCTTGGCGAAGGGTTCCAGTGATATCCTTGGTGGCTTGTTGTTTTCGTGGCTGTATTACTTCACCTATGTTTTTCTCAGGGATTTCAAGTTTGACTTGACCTTGTCCGTAACGTAGTTGGATGTCTGCCATGGTTCTTCATGCGTCAAGTGTTCTTAGTCGTGAAAAAACCTTTGCCTCTTCTAAAGCCTGATAGGCTTCAGTATGAATAGAGAAGAGCTGATTATAGACTTGCGCAGGTTCATTTTCAGGTGAATATTGGTTTCCAATGGCCACCATTGCTTCGGCAGCCATACTAACATTCTGATAAATTCCGCTTCCTACAGCCGCAAGAATCGCGGCTCCCAGCGCTGTAGCCTCTTCTACTTTACTGCGTTGAACTGTGAGCTTAGTCACATCGGCTTGAATCTGATTCCAAACTCTACTCCGTGTTGCTCCACCCGTTAGTCGTAATTCTTTGAGTGGGACACCAAGTTCATGCATGATTTCTAAATTCTGCCGGACTTCGAAGGAGGTTCCCTCCATTATTGCACGAATTACATCTGACTTAGTGTGACCAAGGGCGAGACCAATAATTACGCCACGGGCGTCTGGATTCCAATGAGGTGCACCCGCACCAACAAAATGAGGTAACAAAAGAATTCCGCGTGCCCCCGGAGGAGATTGCTCCGCCTGTTCATTCATCAACTCATATGCATCAGAACCTAAGAGTTGAGCTAAACTCTTCTCTTCCTGACCAAATTGGTCACGGAACCAACGGTAAATAATTCCACTAGTGAAAATACTTGCCTCAATAACCCACTTATTGGGAACTGCATGACAACTGCAAAGTAAACGGTGCTCAGAATCGAACCGAGGTTGTTCTTCATAGGCTAAAATGAATGTTCCAGTCCCAACTGTTGCTTTGACACGTCCGGGTTTAACAACACCGACGCCAACCGCTCCACATTGTTGATCCCCACCTCCAACCACAACAGGTAATCCTTCAAGGAGACCGGTTGCTTTTGCTGCACGCTTTGAGATTTCTCCTGTTTGCGTACCAGAGGGATACGCTTTGGGAAGTTTTTCCTTTGGAATCTCAAGGGCATCACACATAAGTTTGGACCATTCCATGGGACGAACAGCGAAAAGCATCGTTCTGGACGCATTACTATAATCCGTGGCAAAGATGTCTGTCAACCGGTGTAAAATGAAATCATGGACAAGAAGGAATTTAGCCGCATCACGGAAAACTTCTGGTTTCTCGTCTTTGAACCAAAGAATTTTTGGAGCTGAAAAGTAAGGGTCAATGATTAAACCCGTCTCGTTATACACAGTGTCTACACCCAGCTCTGTTGTAATGGTCTGACATTGTTGGATAGTTCTACGATCTTGCCAAACGAGAGCATTATGGAGTGGTTTTCCCTTTTCGTCAACTGGTACAATGGTCTCCCGCTGATTGGTAATACTAACCGCCACAATTTCGTTGATTCGCTTACCAATCTTTTTGAGACTAGCCTGGGTTGTACTGCAGGTAGTTTTCCACCAATCTTCTGCATTTTGTTCAACCCATGTTGGCTGAGGGAAAAGGGAGGAATATTCCTGGTGTGTTTGAATAATGAGTTTTCCGTTACTGGCATCAAACACGGCTGTTCTGGTACCACCTGTTCCCACATCGATTGCCACAACTAATTGGGAATTCGCCATTGAGATCTCCTCGCGTCTAACAAGTCTGTTGGTAGTTAAAACTTGTATCCACATGGAAAAACCCACAGTCTTTTGTCTTTACAGGTCTTGTGATATCCAGATTATCGAGGGCTACCAATGCTAGACGAGAAAATTCAGCAAGTTGCACAGATGATTTCCACATCAACATCTACTGTGGCCTTAACTGGTGCAGGTGTATCAACGAAAAGCGGGATTCCAGATTTCCGTGGACCTGACGGACTGTGGACGAAGGTTGACCCTGCGAAATTTGCTAGTATCAACGGTTTTCTTAGTGATCCAAGAGGGTGGTGGGAGATGGCTCTTGAAATGGCTCCTACGATTATGAATGCAAAGCCCAATCCCTCTCATATAATGTTGGCAAAATTGGAAAAAATGGGACTCTTGGACTGCCTCATCACACAGAATGTCGATGGTTTACATCAAATAGCCGGGAGCAAAAACGTCATTGAGGTTCATGGCAGTCTCTTCAGTGCCACATGTACAGTCTGCCAAATACAAGTCGATCGCAAGCATCTTGAAAACGCAATGAGGAAGCGTCAGATTCCCGTCATGTGTCCGACTTGTGGTGGCTTACTCAAGTTAGACACCGTTTTTTTCGGCGAAGCTTTACCTCAGAAAGCATTAGGCGTTGCAGTGGAGGCTGCAAGAAAGTGCGAACTAATGCTAGCGGTTGGTTCATATCTCGTTGTATATCCCGTTGCAACACTTCCCACAATTGCCACGCAAAGTGGAGCCAAATTCATCATCATTAACCAAGAACCAACACCACTTGACCAAATGGCTGACCTGGTGTTTCATGCCGAGGCTGGTGAAACATTAACTCAGATTGTGAAAGCCATTAAAACATAATAACGAGTGTCGGTTTTTTTCGTTAGTTCAAATCTTACGGGTTTATATTCAAAGGGTAACTTACAGACGCTAGTTATTGATAGATTATTGGAGATTAGAAGTCATGAAACAAGTTATTGATGAAAAAGAGGGTTGGCGCGCGTTTCCACCTTTTCCCTTAGCATTAGTTACCATTCCCGGATCGCCTCCAAATATCATTACTGCAGCACTAATCCATGTATTCTCGTTTGATCCATTTTTGATTGGAGTTGGAATCGCTCCTAGCCGTTATAGTTATGAGCTTCTTAAGGCTGCCAAAGACTTTGTCGTCAATATTCCTACAAAGGAGTTACTAGATCAAGTGATGTTTTGTGGCACCAAATCGGGAAGGGATGTGAATAAATTTGAAAAAACACGTCTCACCGATATTCCCGCTAAAGAAGTTGAAGCTCCGTTAATCAGTGAATGTCCCGTAAATTTTGAATGTGAAATAACCCAGACTTTGGAGACGGGGGACCATTATTGGTTCATCGGAGAAGTCAAGGTCATTCATAGGGATGTCAATTTCAGCCGTGAAAATACGTTATGCTACTGGGCGGGTGAATTTCGACTACCCGGTCCTCTCATTCGTCGTCGATAATATTCAGTAGGACGATTTAATGTCGAACACGATATTGTGCTTCGTGATTTGCATATTGCATCTCACGGGGGACATCCTCACTTCCCGGTACTACTGGTAGGAGACTTATTCGGTTTCGGTGTCGTTCTCTAAGTGAGTCGGGTACCTCGCCTCCAAAAGGATGAGTAAAAGGAAGCATGAAGCGATAATCTTTCCCTAATATCCCGGCGATACGCGTAAGCATTCGCTTCGATTTACCACCGTGTTTAAACCGGTAATAAGCAAGATAAAGGAAGCCACCAATCAATTTGATGAGTTGTCGATTTACCCAAGTATCTTGGATATCTTCGAGCCAAGCGTCTCGCCAGTGAAGAAGATTGTGATCCCAACATTCGATGAAAATTTCCCATTGAAGCTCAGTTAATCGACGAAGGTTCAGCGTTTTTTCTTTTCGTAGAGCACAATCTTCCAAGGACACAAAGAACAGGGGTACAAAAAAGGTCTTGAATCGACGCATTCGGTGCACAAGATCGAGGGTAAGGAGTACATCCTCTTCAGTTTCCTTAGGCAAACCAGTCACTAACGTACACAGGGGTAACCAGTTTGCATCATTGAGAATGCCATACGCTTCACAAACGATTTCAGGCCATTGGCTCACATCATAAGGTAAGGCTTTTCCACGCATGTGCTCTTGCATAAGTCGAGGACTACCCGTTTCAACTCCCACCTCCACGGTGACAACGGGGTTACCTCGATACTTGTATCGAGATTTCTCACCAATAGTATCAGTAATTTCTTGTACCATTTTCGGTTCAATAATGGCTGGAGCTAAGGATGCATGGGCTGTTTGAACAACTTTGACGCCTGGTTCAGCTACTACCGCCTTATACAGATTGACTACGGCTTTTCGATTTGGAAGAAATCGCTCCTTAGAGCCATAAAGAAAGACATCATCAGTATTCAGAAGAATCATGTCAGCGCCACAACGAAGGTTCGCTCGTACCTCCTTCAACACTTTTTCAATTGGAAAGGTCCGTCGATACTTCATGGTGGGTGAACAGAATTGACAACCTCGACCACACCCCCGTGAAATTTCAACAGCTCCATAAATTGCGCCATTCCGAATTGGAGTGATTTCATCATCGTCAGGTCTTTCAGCTCTGACTATAGGAGGGAGTGGTTCACCTCGAATTGCCTTCTCAAATAATTTTGGTGCAGTCCGTTCAGATTCACCCATGACAATGCAATCAAACCCAAATTCCTCTCGTAGCTTCGGGTTCTGTAGTTGCCAAGATCCTGCACCACCCAGAATCCTTGTGGTTCTATACTTCTTTAATGCGGAATCACGCATTAATCGGCGAAATTCTAATCCCGTTGCTGCAACGCTGCCAAGCCCTGTAAGAGAGGTATACGTCAAGCTGACGTAAGCCATTCCTAAGGGGTCCATACTGGAGACGCCTACAACTTTGGTCTTGGGTCCCATTACATGTTTGAGTTGGCTGGGATGAACGGTAATAATATCTTCTTCATCAAATCCGCTTTCTAAAAGTGTCGCTTCGATTTTTCTAAGCCCATACGGGGCAAAGGGTGCCGAATGGTCAGGGTTTGGTTGGTCTGGCTTATACATACGCCTTAGCATAGTTTTGGGAAAAAGTCGTCCTGGGAAGCCACCCGCAAAGGCCATGAAAGGATCTGCATCCCACCCGGCCATTTCGGCAACTGAAGCCGTTAGGACTACTTGTTTTCCACCGTTTCGACCCATCATCGATTCCTCAAAATCTCATTCTGTGGCGCCTTGTATAATTGTGTTCGTTCTTTCCTCTGTGCTACTGATATCTTGGCATGAATAGGGGCTATTTAGGTTTTTGCCCCTTGCTGCCTCTCAAGTTCTTCAGACATATAAGTTTGACCTGTTTTTTTTCGGTCCTTTATAAGGCAGATTACTGTGTTGCAGCAGTCATCTTTGCATCTTTGATTCGGACAAAGGGAATGAACGTTGGTGTTTCGACTTCCCACCATCGAATCTGACGTGGCGATTTACCTAAGGCTTCAATGTTGGCAACCATGCGAAGTATGTTATCAGAGATGCGGAGCTTCTGAATGGATTGACCAATCTCACCGTTTTCAATCAGAAACATACCATCCCGGGGAATCGTAGAAAACGAGCCTTCAAGTCGACTCGTATATCGCAGATACCAATTCGAAGTAATATAAATTGTTGGACGGTTGGGTTCGAGTAATTCTTCGAATGAAGCATCACCTGGCTCAAACACGAGATTCGAAGGAGACGGAACAAACATCTTTGACCCAATCCCAAATCGTGCAATTGAGCAATTACCAGTGGTTTTCGCTTGATTCATTTTCGCAGTCGAGGTGTTATGAATAATGCCTTGAAGGGTTCCATTCTGAAAGATGGGTGACTTCTGGGTTGGAGTACCTTCAACATCAAAAGGTGCACTGCCCAATCCATTCGGCTTCCGACCATCATCCCATACGCTCAATGAATCAGGACCCAGTTTTTCACCTAATTTATCTTTAAGCGGGCTCATTCCCATCATCAATAACAGCGGGTTCGCGGATTCAACCAAAGAACCTAAAATCGAGGCTGCAACGGTGGGATGTAAGACTAAATCGTAAACACCTGCCTTCCCCTGTTTACCTCCAACTGCCTGTAAGGCGATTTCTCCTGCTTCTTGACCGGCTTGAACAATGTCTTTTTCTGCAGTACTAATCCGTCGTCCAACTGCTAGACCTTGTCCTGAACTTTCAGGATCAACAAAACTCCGTAAGGTCATTCGATACGCTGATTCCGGATAATCACCGCTAAATCCCTTTGTCGTTTCAACCAAATTGTAGGTTTCACTGAAAAAGAACGAACCGGCAGTCCGTTTTGCCCCGGCCTCTTGAGCCGCGTTTAATGCCGCTGCAACCACATCTGGTGCTTGGTTAGGAAAATCACGAATCCGTTTATCATAAAGCTTGTCGACTTTTGTTGGGGGTTTCAGGTCCTCCTGTAATCCCGAGTAAAGAGGGGTTGGTTGAAGGCTCTGTATTAACTTCACCAAGCGACTGATTTCTTCATCAATCAACTTCGGAGTCGGACTGAAAATCTCAGTCGTACCAATCTTGCCCTCTATCGCAATAAAAACATCGAATACTGTGTAGTTCCACTGTTTGAAAATATCAATCTCTGAATTACTGATTCGAATCTGATGCTCCAACACATCACGTGCCTGGACCACCGCGTCTCCCTTGGCAGAGGCAACTTTCAAGGCATGGTCAACTAAATCCTGTACGTCTTTCTGCTCCATCATGTCGGAACACCTCCAACACGGATTGCACGGAGTCGCATCGCATCTGGACCTGCCGTCCACACCGGAATCCCTTGACTTGGATCCGATTTCCCGCAAATCGCTTGGTCTGCAGTAAATCCCTTAGAACACGCATCCACAGCATCAAATAATCCACGAGAAGTCAACTCCAGCACCGGTCTCCGAACGAACGTATCCGTGACCTCCCCATCCCTGATCAACCGTGCATACGACCCCACATACTTCGACTGATATCGACGATCGTCAATATTCCATTCTGTGAACGATTTCATATATATTCCAAATTTGATATCTTCGACTAATTCCTCTTTTGAGTAATCTCCAGGCGCGATGTACGTATTGGCCATACGGGGGATGGGCTCACGATTATAGTTCGTCGCTCGTGAGGATCCATTGGATTTCACACCTACTCGTCCTGCGGAGAGACGATCGTGAAACATTTCGTTGGCGATGCCCTCTTTGATTAAATATCTGGGTCGGGCTTGTACTCCCTCATCGTCATACAGATAGAATCCTCCGCTTTTGGGGATGGTTGGGTCGTCAATTACAGTCACGGCGGGTGATCCGACACGTGTGGTTCCAACGTCGATGTCCATCCAGAAGGATTCGCCTGCATTCATGCCTTCGCGTCCTTGGATGCGGTCAGCTTCGGAGGGGTGTCCGCAATTTTCGTGGGAGATGATGCCGGCGACTTCCGGTCCTACGATGAAATCGACGGGTTTGTCAAAAGTCATGGCTTTGGCGTTATCTGCAACGCTTTTGGCATCTTGAGCTTCATCGACAAAGTTTTGGATGAACTGTGGGTCGGCGAACCATTCCCATCCTCCTGTTGAACCACGGCTAATCATTCGTTGTTCTATATCCTTGTTGCCTTTGGCTGTAAGCATCGCAAGGTATCGTCCGAGGCTATAATCGGACTCAACTTGGGTTCCCTCGTTGTTGGTGATGAGTTTCTTACTCGTCTCTAGTGCAAGGATAACGAGGCGGAACGGTAGAGTATCACTGTTAAAGGTACTTGTGAGGGTTTTATCAACTTCAAAAACACGGTTGAGTTTCGTCTCGGAAGAGACATCCGCGAACGGAATTTTCACAGGTACTTCCCATCGGGTTTGGACAGTGGGTTCTTCGGAGAGTACGAGTGGAGTTTTTCGTTTTGAGGTTTGAGCGAGACCGATAGCCGTTTTAACAGCTCGTTCAATCTCTTCTTTTTTGAGTCTAGCCGTTGATACAAATCCTATACCACCATTGGCTAGAGCGCGGATTCCAATGCCTGCAGTTTCGGTTGTACCTGCGGAGATAATCTCACCGTTTCGAGTGGAATAGCCTTCTACTACCGATTGCACATAACGCAGTTCGATATAGTCGGCTCCTTGGGCATCACCAAATTGGACGCCATGCTGAACAAGGTCATGAAACGTCATAGAATCAAATAAAATGGGACGGTGTTGCCATAAAAAGCGAACTCATCCACAGCGTTTTTCATGAGGAACGCGAGGTTGCATTTTTCGCTGTTCACTGTTATTTTTCCCAGAAGAATTTGCCCTTCTCGTAGATGACAAAGTCACCTGCAAGGATTTTTCCTTCTTCTTTCATGGATTTTATGATGTCAACGTGGACAGCACTTTCGTTGGTGC
>Ga0209636_10001116_pt1 | contig 26962 bp, 26 predicted proteins | sample DeeMarSWOR152_54_FD_187464 | JGI IMG/M metagenome (GOLD analysis project Ga0209636, IMG submission 187464) | Marine sediment microbial communities from White Oak River estuary, North Carolina - WOR-1-52-54 (SPAdes) (version 2) | ecosystem: Environmental > Aquatic > Marine > Intertidal zone >...
CATGTTAAGGAGACTCCAAAGCTTCTCAGCTGTCAGAGGAATGAAAGGTTCAAGAGTTACAGCAAGAGCTTTGACAATTTGAACAGCCACATATAGAGCGTTAGCAGATGCTTGCGGATTAGTTTTAAGAGTGTTCCACGGCTCTTTCTCATTAAGGTACTTATTTCCAAGGTGACTGAAACGCATAACAGCACGTAAGGCTGCTTGTAATTTAAACTCTTCAAGAGTCTGCGCAATTTTTTCCGTTCTTTTTCTCACTGACTGCAGAGTGCGTTTGTCGCGCTCATCAAGTTTGCTGGGTTTAGGCACAGCGCTTTCAAAGTGGCGGTTTATGAAGGACAATGTTCGATGAATGAAGTTGCCTAGAGTGTCGTTAAGGTCGGAGTTCACCTTTTCAATGAAGACTTTCCATGAGAAGTTAGTGTCCTTTGTTTCAGGTCGAATGGATAGAAGAGTATATCTCCAGTAGTCGGCTGGAAAGAGTTGCAACGCCTCGTCAATCCACACGCCGATTCTTCGGCTCTTGGAAAACTTTTGACCTTCAAACTGCAAGAATTCTGTGGAGGCAACGTTCCACGGTAAAGTATAGTCCTCTCTAACCGCTAAGAGCAGAGCTGGAAATATAATTGTGTGAAAGGGAATGTTGTCTTTCCCTATGAAAAAAAGTGATTTTGCATCCTTGGCGAACCAATATTCTCTCCACTTTTTCTTTTCTCCCTGCTTCTGGAAGTACTCAATTGTGGCAGAAACGTATCCTAAAACTGCCTCAACCCACACATACAGAGTTTTGTCTTCCGAACCCGGGAACGGAGCGGGGATACCCCACTTGTTGTCCCTAGTAATCGCTCTAGGTTTCAGTCCCTCTTTTAGAAAGTTTAAACTAAAGTTTCTGGCGTTCTCGGGTAGCTGTTTGTTATTTTCAATGTACTCCTGAAGTTGTTTAGTGAAGCTCGGCAAGTCGAAGTACCAGTGGGTTACCTTTTCTACAATGGGAGTAGACTGGCAAATGGTGCAGTGAGGTTGGATGAGCTTAGTGGTTTCTAGAAGACGCCCACAATCCTCGCACTGGTCTCCACGGGCTCTCTCATAGTTGCAGTGAGGACAGGTTCCCTCTACGAATCTGTCAGGTAGGAAACGGTCGCATTTTGGACAGCGAAGCAACTCAGTTTCTTGAGTGAAAACATAACCATTATTTTGGATTTTAAGAAAATGATTTTGAACAAACTCTCTGTGAACCAGGCTTTCAGTTCGAGTGTAATTGTCGAAAGATATGCTCCACTTTTTGAGCAAATCTACGACTTCTTCATGGTTTTTATCAGTGAGTTTTTTAGGCGGGATTCCCAGCCGCACGGCTTCAACCTCAATGGGAGTCCCATGCTCGTCAGATCCACTTACAAAAACAACTTGGTCTCCCTTCAGTCGGTGGTATCGAGCGACAACGTCTGCTGATAGGATGGAGCCTACAATGTTGCCCAGATGGGGTATGTAGTTGATGTAGGGCCACGCTGAGGTGACCAGAATTTTGGCGAGTGTAATTCACCTCCAAGTTTCAATGTAGTCATAGTGTTGTTTATAACTCTACTACTTAAGCTCAACGGAGCGCAATCTGTTCTAGAAACAGTTAAGTTGAAAAAGAGGGAGAGGGGCGTTTGAAGATTATCCTGTTGCAGGCGCAAGTGGCACTGAAGTTGGCTTTCTCATCCAGACATAGACCAGTTCTATGATAACTAAGATGAGCAGTACAGTGTCGATACCCATTAAGTAGAGTGTTGGGGTTAAATTTGGACTTTTTTATAGTTTTATTTCTGTCATCTATGCGATAAGCGTGTTTTAAGCTTCTTTTTACTTGAAACATGTTTGAATTTTGCCTGTTTTGCGGGGACTTCAGGTCCCGTGGCGGTCGGTTACGTTGCAGATATTTCCGTTGCTTTCGGAATTCTTTTTCCCACAAAGAAGCCTAAAATGAAGGCTACAACGAAACTGGCTACACCTATAGCTACGTAGATTAACATATCGCTTGATGCTGGAGAGGGACCTCCGCGATAGACGTTAGAGGAATATGTAATGCTGTTTTCCGAGTCAAATTCCATGTAATATTCAGCAGTGCTGGATGTGAGAACTCCATTGCTATCATACTCTCCCCTTACTGAAAGCCGCCCAGTATAATCGTCATAGTCACCGTCGTCATCATAATCAATAAAGGAATCATCATCTGAAACATCCATTTCTGACTGAAGCGTGAAAACTCCATTTGACGCCGAGTCCTCGGTAACTTTATAGCCCGTTTGATCATCGATTCCGTCCACGTAATCGTCCCATTCATCTTCACGATCACTCCAATCTGTTGATGTAAACAAATTGAACATTCCACCAGTTAGGAAGCTTTCTCCTGTTATTAGTACATCTCCTTCCATTGACCCTTCAGTCATGAGACTGTCACCGTAAAAGCCAGCTACAGTCGAACCCACCAAAAGATATTCAATTTTTATGCTATAGCTACCAACATCTTCCTCGACATCCGTTATTTTAATAATCATTTCATAAGACTGAGATGCAGTTGCTTTTCCCTCTTCAGTGTCGGTGGTCGTGGACATTTCCATAACGAATCGGTATTCATCTCCCTTTTCATACCCATATCTTTTCAAGGCATATACAGACAGGTTGTATGAGGAGCCCATGATTGTTAATAAGAACAGAGCAATTATAATTGATAGCAGACACGCTTTTTTTAAGTCCTTTCTATTTTTTTTCATTTTACTGTTTATTCCTCCTTATGATTTTATTGCTGTTTAAATCATATTTTGCCTTTAAAAATTTTATGAAGCATGCATTCACATTCGACTTCTAAACTAGAATTTTGAATATGTTCGGTTATGACTGTACAAAATCGACGCTAAAAACTAAGTGGTGCTCCGGCCTAGATCCAAAACGTGGTTTAAACCCTTGTTTTTTACGTTATTCCAATAGTTCGATTGTAGATCCATTTCAAAGTGTGGGGTTAGGTTCACATATATTTATGTTCCACTTCTTTGGTGCCGGATGAGATTTGAAGCCTACCCACAGTTGAGATATCTCCCGACATCAGGCATTTCCTATATGACTAATGTCCAGTTATCGCCTTCTCCGGGATCATGACATAGTACGTTCTTCGTTAATATAAAGGCCGATTGAAAATTCTTCTAGTCTTTGCTGGAAGGTTTGCCCTCCACTTCTGGACACTAACCTTTAGGAACCTTCCCATAACTGCCATTCTTCGTTCCTAGGCTTCTAAACCCCTTATTCTCCACAGCTATTCTTTCTGCACTTGTAAGCGAATATCTAGATACTCCTGTACCTACTGGATACTAGAAATCCGGAGGGTTTTATGAGTAGACAAGGAGTTGTTTTCTAGAAGCTTCTCCTTACCATTTTTCCCAAAAGTTCATATAAACTGTGAAAGAATAGATTCAAATCATGCCAAAAAAAAGATACCCTCCTAATACTGCGGGGAGTCGAATTATTACAGCATTTCCTCAGGTGAGAATTGGCGAGAAAATCAGAGATGTTGAGAAGATGCTTTTGGACAAAGCAAACGAATTCGACATCATAGACTATGTGTATGTTGTTGACGATAATAGCGTGTTGAAGGGTGTAGTTTCCATTAGAGAGCTCTATGCTTCAAACAAAGAAGCTAATGTTGAAGAAATCATGAAAAAAGAGTTAGTTGTTGCACGCCCTTTAACGCATAAAGAAAGAATCGTCTATCTCGCCCTCTCAAACAAGATAAAAGCAATACCAATTATCGACAGAGAAAAACATCTTCTTGGAATTGTGCCTCACAACACTATTCTCCAGATATTCAATGAAGAAGTCCGTGAAGATGTTTTTAAATTCGGTGGCATTTTTCACAAAGTTGGAAAGGAATACACCACAATCAAATCTTCAGCCGTGACGATGATAAAGACGAGGCTGCCTTGGCTAATAATAGGCGTTTTGGGTGGAACAATTACCGCTTCTATAATAAGCAGTTTTGAACATGTTTTGAATACTTTGCTGGCTCTGGCAGCTTTTGCCCCAGTTTTGGCATATCTAAGTGATGCCGTTGGCACTCAGTCAGAAACCCTGACTGTTCGGAGCATAGCACTAGATCCACTACTCTCTTTGAAGTCTTATTTTGTCAGGGAATTTGTTGTCGCACTTTCTCTTGCGTTAGCATGTGGATTGCTGCTTTCAACAATTGTCCTTCTAGGTTGGCAAAACTCTACACTGGGGCTTATTGTTGGCCTGTCCATGTTCTTCAGCATAATTTCCGCTGTCATAATTTCAACGGGTTTCCCTTTCCTCTTCAAGAAAGTAAACTTAGACCCAGCTATCGCATCTGGACCCTTTGCAACGATGATAAGTGATGTAACTACTGTAACGATATACTTCGGTATAGCTTCGCTCTTGCTTGCACTTTTTGGCCTAATGTGATGATCGATCTTTGAAAATGCTTATCATTCGAAGCTAAAGAATTGTGTATTCTAGAAGATAAATACTGAGATTCCTATTTGTTGAAGTACAAATATGATGTAGACAACGCATAAGAAAACTGCTCCTCTTTTGCTAATAACTTCACCTGAACTCACCATGTACCACACGCTTAAAGAGGAAAGCAAAACAAAGAACATGATGCTCTCAACAGCCACGATACTCACTTCAGAGAATGAGATCAATGAAGACACTCCTAAAACTAGGGTAACATTGGTTATGCAACTTCCTAGAAGATTTCCTAGAGCCATTCCAAAGAGTTGCTTCTTCAATGCTTGTATTGTTGTTGCGAGTTCTGGGAGAGAAGTTCCAAAGCCAACAATTGTTGCACCAATAATCGATGGAGGTAAACCAATAGATTCTGCAATATCCACCGAGCTATCTACGACTAGTTTTGAGAGGAATATTATGACTGCAAGACTAATGATGAATTTTAGACCAACTATTGTTGTGAGTCCTTTGTGATGTTCAGCTCTTTCAGCTTTCTCAGTTTTAGTTGAGAGTGTTATGCTGAAGTAAACGAAAAGTATTAAGAGAACAATGCCAAGGATCGGACCTAGACTGCCTCGTTGAACAATAAATAGGGGGATAATGGAAGATAGAAACAGAAATTGCACAAGCTCTTTTTGGGATTGCCCCTTGACAAGAATTGCGGTTCTACTGAATAAGACTGCTAATCCAACGATAATTGTGAGGTTTGCGATGTTTGATCCTAGAACATTGCCGACTGACAGCCCTCCTTCATTTGCCAAGGCAGCAATGGTTGAAACAGAAAGTTCAGGCATAGAAGTTGTTACTGACAAAAGAATGAATCCTGCTGCAATCTCAGACAAACCAAAAGCTCTGGAAATGACTAGTACATACTTAATAGTTCTCTCGCTAATTAAGCCAATCAAAAACAAAGACACAATCAGCAGAGGGATGCTATACAAGTTCATACTCAAGCACTATGACATTTTGCAATGAAATAAACATCATTATTCTTCAGTTTTATGATTTGTGGAAGAAACTTCGCGCGCCACCAAGGATTTAAACGTAATTTGTGCAGTTTGGTGCTCCGGCCGGGATTCGAACCCGGGTCTCCGGCTATCTTCCGTTATTTTAACGGCGAAAGGCCGGAATACTTAGTTCACGTAGGCGTGTTTAACCTGGCTATACTGGGCAGGAAAGGAGAAATCTCCTTTCTTCTACCGGAGCCTGAACCGGAGCATCTATGCAAATAATCAGCTCTTTCGTTTTAAGTTTTCTCTGTTCGATCAAAAAAGATTTGAGGAAAAACTTTACATCATAACTTTTAGTCAGTATCTCTTTAGTTTAAATCTATATTGAAAACTAAGAAACATTTTAACTATGTTCCCACGTATACCGAAAGTAAAACGTTCAGACAGACTAACCTTTAACCATCAGTATTGTCGTTTGGAAAAAGAGGAGAAAAAACGAATTGGCAAAAGTTGAGAGCCCACAAGTAGACGAGGATAAGATTGCAAGCGAGTTGAAGGGCAACACGCTTAGGGTTTACTGGCACTTGTTGAGGTCTCCGAATGGCGTAGTTGGAGTGAGAGAGACTCAGAAGTCTCTGGGTTTCTCAAGTCCTGCACTTGCCGTTTATCATCTGGAAAAGCTTGCAGAACTGAAGTTGATAGAAAAGATACGAGGCGAATATCACCTAGTTCGAGTGGTTAACGTTGGGGCTCTCAGACAATTCGTGAAGTTTGGAGGCTTCATTCTTCCCAGATACATCCTATACGCAACCATGTTCACCACCCTTCTTCTCTTTTACATTTCGCAACTTAAGCAAATTAACTTCCACAGCGCCTTCGCCCTAATCTTTGGTATAATCGGCACAGCAATCTTGTGGTATGAAACCGTCAGAGCGTGGCGACAGAAACCTTAGTGTACAAGAGTTTGAACAGAGTGTTCAAAAGTGTTGTATTAAATCAAAGGTTTGCGTATAATTTTAGTTGCATCTCAACTAAGACTAGGAGGAAACTATTGATGATTTATGAAGCGAAGAAAATGGCTATGTCAGCCACTGGAGGCCTATTGATAGCCGCCTTGATCATAAGTAGCGTAGTATTGACGGGCATACAGCCCACAACAGGTGCTAAGGGATTACTAATCATAAACGTTAAAGACGACCCAGCGATGTTAGAAGAACTCTGGATAAACATAAGCGCAGTGAAAGTGCACCGGGCAGGTGAGGGAAACGAAACTTGGACAGACATACCAGTAGTTGCAACCGATCCCTTCGACTTGCTGTTGCTGGAGGACGTTTCCACCGTTCTAGCCGCTGGAGAACTCCCAGTGGGCAACTACACCGAGATAAGATTTTGCATCGCCAACGCTTGGGCGAATACCACAGAAAATCCACACCAATCCTTATACATCGTAGCAAATGGCTGGATGATGGTGAAGGTACATTTCACAATTGAAGAAACACCAATAACCAGCGTATTAATAGACATAGAAGTTAACGAACAACCTATTTTAAGCTCTGGCAAACTCCACCCCGTAGTAAAAGCCACCGTTGACTACGTTGAGTAACTAGAATCTCCCCCTCCCCTCCTCCTTTATTTCCAATGAAAGTTTATCCTCTTACTGTTGCCTTTTTCAATTCACGTGCACACTTCTTGATTTCTCCAAGCATTATGTCTTCGTTTTCCATGTTTTTCTCTATGATCTTCACAAATCTGCTCCCAACTATAGCTCCATCAGCACCGTTTGATATGACAGTTCTCACGTGTTCAGGTTCTGAAATCCCAAAGCCAACAGCTAACGGAATTTTCCCAGTTGTGAACGGAAGAGTTTTCCGGATGAGCTTGACAGTTAAATCTTGAACTTTTGTTCTGGCGCCAGTTACGCCAAACACTGAGACCAAGTAGAGAAAACCTGACGTGTACTCAACGATTTTCCGCAGTCTCTCTCTGGAAGTGGAGGGGGCGGAAAGAAAGATTGTGTCTATTTCGTAGGCGTCAGCAACCTTCTTGTAGTCATGAGCCTCTTCAATGGGAAGGTCAGGAACGATAACCCCGTTAACTCCACAGTTGTTAGCTGATCTGAAGAAGTTATCCAGCCCCATTTTAAATATGGGATTGTAGTAGGTTAAAATCGTGATAGGCGCACGATGTTTACTTCTTATTTCACCGATCATTTCTAGCACTTTCTTCGGAGTTATTCCAGTTTTCAACGCTCGCACAGTGGCCGCTTGAATGGTTGGACCATCCGCTACTGGATCAGAAAAAGGAATTCCCAATTCGACAATATCCGCTCCTCCATCAATCAATGCTTCAACAATGTCAGGTGTATACTCTGGCTTCGGGTCGCCTCCAGTAACGTAGGCTATAAGCGCTCCTTCATTCCGTTTCTTCAAGTTTTGAAAAGTCTTCTCTATTTCTCTCATATTTTCACTCCCAAATATTCAGCGACCACTTCCACATCCTTGTCACCTCTTCCAGAAAGAGTGACCACAACTATTTTGTCCTTCTCCATTGTTTGCGCAAGTTTCATGGCGTAAGCTAAAGCATGAGAAGGCTCCAGCGCTGGAATTATGCCTTCGGTTTTTGACAATTTGAGGAAAGCGTCAACAGCCTCCTTATCAGTTGCAACAGCATACTGAGCTCTTTCTATGGTCTTTAAGAAAGTGTGTTCAGGTCCAACTCCTGGATAGTCGAGGCCAGCGGATATACTATGAGTGAACTGTATCTGTCCATGTTCATCTTGAAGAAGATAAGTTTGCATGCCGTGGAGAATGCCCTCTGACCCAGCGCATAGGGAAGCCGCATGTTTTCCAGATTCTATCCCGTGTCCAGCTGCTTCAACGCCGATCATCTTCACCGTTTTGTCGTCGATGAAAGGGTAGAAGGTGCCTATGGCGTTGCTTCCGCCCCCCACGCATGCAACCAAAATGTCTGGAAGTCGTTCCTCCTTCTGCATTATCTGCTTCTTAAGCTCGTAGCCTATGACGCTCTGGAAGTCTCTGACGATAAGAGGATATGGGTGGGGACCAACAACAGACCCTATGAGGTAGTAGGTTGTCTGAACGTTTGTAACCCAGTCTCTCAGAGCTTCGTTTATGGCGTCCTTCAGAGTTTTAGATCCAGACTCAACCTTGTGAACTTCGGCGTCCAGAAGCTTCATTCTGAAAACGTTTAGTCTCTGCCGCTCAATGTCCTCAGTGCCCATGTAAATCTCAGCCTTCAATCCGAGAGCCGCACAAGCTATTGCAGTGGCAACTCCGTGTTGGCCAGCGCCAGTTTCAGCTATAACTCTGTTCTTTCCCATCTTCTTTGCTAGCAGAGCCTGTCCAAGCGTGTTATTTATCTTATGAGCGCCACCATGAGCGAGGTCCTCCCGCTTAAGGTAAATCTTTGCTCCATCCACCTTTTTTGTTAGGTTTTCAGCGTAATAAAGAGGAGTTGGTCTACCAGCATATTCAGACAGATAATATTTCAGTTGTTTTTGGAAATCCGTGTCTTTCTTTGATTTTTCGTAGGCTGCTTCCAGTTCGTTTATAGCAGCCATCAGAGTTTCTGGAACGAATCGTCCACCATATTTTCCGTATTTCCCATCAACGGGGTATAGGCTTAACTTTCTCATACTTCAACTTCCTTTGCATTTTCTATAAATTCAAAAACTTTCTTGGAGTCTTTAATCCCAGGTTTAATTTCGACGCCGCTGGACACGTCGACAGCGTAGGGCTTAACCACGTGGACAGCGTCTTGAACGTTCTCAGGATTTAAACCTCCAGCAAGAATCAACGGTTTCGGATGAACCTTCTCTTTAACACGCTTACTCAATTCCCAATCGTGAACTTTGCCAGTTCCTCCAAACTTGCCTAGAACAAACGAGTCTACTAGAACGGCGTCAAACGTGTTCGCTACCTTAACGGCTTCGTCAACAGCATAATCAGACTTAATTTGAACGGCTCTGATTAAACATGTGTTAGCTAACTTTTCTCGAATAACCAAGTCTGACAAGTTGTGACCGTGAATTTGAAGAACGTCTGGCTTCAACCTTTCATAAATTTCTACCAACTCGCCAAGCCTTTTGGGAACAGTGACTACAACGTTTTTGACGAAAACTGGAGTGTTTTTCATCAGTTTCTCAGCATTCTCTATTGTGATGTTTCTGGGTGATGAAGACACATTGACGACGAATCCAACGGCGTCTGCTCCCGCTTCTATAGCTGTAACTAAATCTTCGTTGCTGGTTATGCCGCAGATCTTCACTTTGACTTTCATAAGGCGGTCGCAAGCTCCTTAACTTTTTTCTCTATGTCGCTTGCCTTCATGATTGAAGACCCAACTAGGAAGGCGTGGACTCCACACTGGTGGAGAAAGCGGATATCGGTGGGATTCTGGATGCCGCTTTCACTCACAACCAACTTCTCTTTTGTCGGATGTTTCGTTAAGATTTTCCTCGTTATGTCTAGGTTCACTTCCAAGTTTTCCAAGTTGCGATTATTGATGCCAATAAGGTCGGCTTCAGTTTTTAGAGCGGAAAGGAACTCCTCCTCGGTGTGAGCCTCTAACAAAACTTCAAGACCATACGAGTGCGCATATGTAATCATACTGTGAAGATCGCATTCACAACATCCTCGCTTGAAAAGCTGCTCTATTAAGAGGACAACGTTTGCTCCCATCCTAGCTGCGGCGTCTATCTGCGACTGGCTTACAATTATATCTTTCATGAGTATAGGAAGCTCAACTTGGCTCCGTGCTTCAGAGAAAGCGTCAAGAGAACCGCCAAAATGTTTGGGTTCAGTTAGAAAAGATAATCCAACAGCTCCACCCTTTTCCATTGCCAATGCAACTTTCCTCACGTCAACATTTTCCTTAATTACACCTAAACTTGGTGAAGCAACCTTTATTTCAGTGATAACTGGAGCACCTGTGCATTTCAGCACTGCCTCTTTCAAGCTTAAAGAAGCACTTAACGTAACTTCTTTAACAGTTTCATAATAGCCCATGTTCACGGTTTCCCATGCATCCCGCCCTAAAACATCTAGAAAGTCAGCCATACTTCGACTCCAGCCTCTCAAGTTGCAACAGGTCTCCATCGCTCGCTTTAATGAGTCCCTTCAGCTTCTTGTAGGCAGCGCCGCTATCAATGGATTCACAAGCCAACTCCACTCCATGATGAAAATCGTCGGCTTTTCCGCCCACCACTGTTCCCGCAGCTGCGTTGACCAACACAATGTCTCTTTTTGGGGCTCCGTCTTTTTCGCATCCATATAAGATTCGGAAGGTTAATTCAGCGCTTTGCTCCGGTGTAGTTCCCTTGATGTCTTCGGGTTTAGCTAGCTTGACGCCGAAGTCTTTTGGAGCTACTTCCAACAAACTAACTTTTCCCTCCTTCAGCTGCGCAATCGCTGTTCTGCCAATTGTGGAAATTTCGTCTAGCCCATCTAATCCGTGAACGACCATGGCTTCCTCGCAACCAAGCTTCTTCAAGACATAAACTAGAGGCTTAATCAACGTTTTGTCATAAACCCCAAGCAATTGGGCAGTCGCGTTCGCCGGGTTTGTTAAAGGTCCGAGAATGTTAAAAACAGTTCTTATGCCGATTTCTCTCCTTGGTCCAATAGCATGCTTCATCGCGCCATGGAAAACGGGAGCAAACATGAAGCCTATTCCTACATCCTCAATGCTCTGCTTCACCATATTCGGCGATGAATTAAGGTTAAAACCAAGTTTCTCCAATATGTCTGCGCTTCCGCTTTTACTGGTAACTGAACGATTTCCATGCTTAGCTATTGTTACTCCAGCGCCTGCAACAACGAAAGCTGCTGTGGTGCTGATGTTGAAGGTTTTAACGCGGTCTCCGCCCGTGCCACACGTGTCCACAAGACGCCTTGGGGCTTTTGGATGTATTTGTTTGCAGAATTCTCTCATCACTGCGGCGAGAGCTGAGATTTCGTCTACAGTTTCTCCCTTCATTCTCAGGGTGGTTATGAATGCTCCAATCTGCGCTTGTGTTGCGTTGCCAGACATTATCTCCTTCATTATGTCTCTTGCTTCATCGTACGTTAGGTTAGCGCCCGCAATCAGCTTTTGTATACCTTCTCTTATCATCTTCTTTCACTTATCCTTCAAGGAAATTTTTTAGAAATGTTTTGCCCATCGTGGTCAATATTGATTCGGGGTGAAACTGAACTCCTTCAATTGGGTATTTAATGTGACGCACCCCCATGACTTCTCTGTCATCCAGCGATTCCGCGGTTATTTCAAGACATGAAGGAATCGCCGTTCTATCTCCAACCAGTGAATGATAGCGAGTAGCCACAAAAGGGTTCTCTACATTCTTATAAACTCCGTTACCGTCATGCCTTATCAGACTTGTTTTCCCATGCATCAATCTCTTTGCACGCACAATTTTGCCACCAAAAACAGAAATAATCCCTTGATGACCGAGACATACACCTAGAGTAGGGACTTCACAGCTCATACGTAGCAGGATATCAGGGCAAACTCCAAAATATCGAATGTCTACGGGTGTTCCTGGTCCTGGGGAAATAACGATTTTGTCCGGTTTGAGTTTCATCGCTTGTTTCAGAGTTATCTCGTTGTTTCTATAGACGACGGGATTTCCTCCGAGTTCTCCGATGTATTGGACGAGGTTGTAGACGAAAGAGTCATAATTGTCGATGACTAAAACTTTCATTATTAGTCGCCTCCAGAAAGTTCTAAGGCTTTCATAAGAGCCTCAGCTTTGTGCTCTGTTTCGAACCATTCTCTCTCTGGCACAGAGTCAGCCACGATGCCGGCTCCAACCTGAACAGATCCTTTTCGTCCATTTGCAACAAGCGTTCTGATGGTTATGGCGAAGTCTGTGTTTTGGTTGTAGGAGAAGTAGCCGACAGCTCCTGCGTAAGGTCCTCTTTTGGTGGGTTCGGATTCTTCAATAATCTCCATAGCTCTAACTTTGGGCGCTCCAGAAACAGTGCCAGCGGGAAAAACAGCTCTTAAAGCGTCGTAGCAGTCACACTCGTTTCTGAGTGTACCGACTACTCTTGAAACTATGTGTTGTACGTGGCTGTACTGGTGGACTTCCATGAACTCTTGAACGTGGATGCTTCCAAACTTTGAAACTCTTCCGATGTCGTTTCTAGCTAAATCCACGAGCATCACGTGCTCTGCTCGTTCCTTAGGGTCTGCTAGCAACTCTCTTGATAATGCTCGGTTTTTGCCAGCATCATCCACTCGTGGTCTAGTGCCAGCGATGGGAAAGGTTTCCACTATCCGATTGTCAACCCGCACAAGCATTTCAGGGCTTGACCCAACGATTTGATGGTCTCCCATCTTCAAGAAATACATGTACGGGGATGGGTTTATTCGCCGAAGGGACAAGTAGAAGCTTGCTAAGTCGCCTTTAACGTTAAATTCGTAACGTTTTGAAAGGACAACTTGAAAAATGTCGCCGGAAGCCACATAATCCTTGGCCTTCTGCACTGACTTTTCATATTGTTCCTTATTGACGTTCATTTTTGGGTTTGAGAAGGACAAAGTTTCTGGATCAGCAGGTTCTTCCATTAAATTCTTTAAGTCGTTAAAACGATTTTTGTCTCTGTAATAGTAGAAGACTTGCTCTTTGTTGTGGTCAAACACGATGCCGTCATCAAACATTCCCATTTCAACGTTGGGGAAGTTTAGGTCGTCAACAGCGATGTCGGGGAGCCGTTCCCAGTAACGTATTGCATCGTAGGAGATGTATCCAACTGCGCCTCCAATAAATCTGAGAGGTTTGTATGGGCACTCCCTTTCGCTAACTATTTTTTTAATTATGTTGAGAGGATCACGGACTTTCATCTTAATTTCTTCATGGATTTCTTTGTTTTTGAGTGTCATTTCACCGTCTTTTGCACTGATGATTAAGCGGGGGTCAAAACCTAAAAATGAGTATTGGGCTAACTTTTTCGGTCCTTCGATAGATTCTAGGAGGTATAAATATTCGTAACGTTTATAGATTCTCTGAAAGATGTCAGCAGGTGAACACGCGAAAGGAAGTTTCCTAAAATTTAGTTTGGAAACGTTTTTAGGTTGGTCTAGTTTGGTGGGTGATTCGTAGCCAAACATGATTCCTCATTTTGTGGCGCTCCTAGGACCGTTTTAGGATGGATTTAGAAGATAAGTGTCGTATTTAAAACTTACGTGTACATTTCTGTACATGAGAGTTAGAAGATGTTTTTAACCATGTAAAAAGGTTCAAACTATCTCGTAAGCCTTTTTGGCATTATGTATGACTAATTGGGAATTCGTTTAAAGAGGTTCCACTTACTAAGTGAGTATATCAGTATTTTCTTTCACCGATTCGTACACTATGCAACTCAACGCGTTCTCTATTCCCTCAACCATTCTCAACCTGTCCATGACAAGTTTTCCCAAAGTATCAACATGGTCGACCTTAATTTTAACGAGAATATCCCAACCTCCAGTAATTATATGTACTTCTTGCACTTCTGGAAATGCAGCGATCTGTTTTGCTACGTCTCTCTGTGATAACGGTTTTTCCCTACCTGTTGGTCGATAGGCAAAGGACATTAAAACAAAAGCTGTCGTTCCTCGGTTAAGTTTCTTTGAGTTCAAAATAGCTTTGTAATGTTTTATTACGTCGAGTTCTTCCATTCTTTTTATCTTTGCGTACACAGTGGTTATGGGGCTGCCGATTTTTCTGGCTATTTCCTTCGCTGTCATTTTGCAGTTTTTTTGCAGTAGCTTTAGTATTTCCACATCTTTTTTATCTAATTGTTCCATAACGGTAATTTTTACGATGAAAACATAAAAATCTTATGTTATTTCGAATTTTTTACAGTTTTTTCGCAATAATTTTATTAAAGTGAGACGTGCTAGTGATTTTTATGGAACACTAGATTTGAGTTCACTGGAATTCGTTAGGCTGAGATATCGTGTTATGAGACACTCTAAGATGAAACTGATTCTAAAGTTTAGGATCAAATCCTCACTTTTGAAGACTATGAAAGAGAAGATAAATATCTTTCAACTCACAGAGTGTTTTTGACAGAATTGTGTTGGAAGTGAAAAAGTGAAGGGCACTTCTATTCTTCTCTTCGGAGTTTCAGGAAGCCCAAGGGAAGGAGCCACTGCATATGCTGTCAAAGAAGCTCTACGATACGCAAAAGAAAAATTCGGCGTAAGAACAGAATACTTCTCTGTGCGAGGTAAAGACATTAATTTTTGTCTTCACTGCGACTATTGCATAAGAGAAAAAAAAGGTTGCATTCAGAACGACGATTTGAAACCAGCTTTAAACACCCTAACTCAAGCAGGTGCCGTAATTTTCGGCACCCCAGTTTATCAGGGAACCCTCAGCGCACAACTCAAAACCTTCTTTGACCGATGCCGATCAATCGTAGCCATAAATCCAGATGTTTTGAAAAATAAGGTTGGAGCAGGAATTGCAGTTGGAGGCGACAGAGCTGGAGGTCAAGAACTCGCACTTCAAACAATTCACGGTTTCTTCATAATCAACAAGATTATTCCAGTGGGCGGTGGAGCCTTCGGTGCAAACCTAGGTGGCACAGTTTGGTCCCACGACAAAGGCGCTAAAGGAGCAGAAGCAGATACGGAAGGAATGAAAACTATCCACAAAACAGTTAAGAGACTTATAGAAACCACGATAGAGACTCGTAAACTTAGAAGATGATTCTATGACTCTAAAGATTCTATGGGGAATCACAGGGTGCGGAGACAAACTTGAAGAAACAGTGAACATTATGAAGAAACTTCAGAAAAAACATAATCTTGATGTAAGAGTAGCATTGTCAAAAAATGGTGAAATAGTTGTTCGCATGTATAAACTCTGGCAGTCGTTACAAGAAAATTTTAAGAAAGTGATGATTGAAAGAGGACCAAACGCCCCTTTCCTAGTAGCACCACTTCAAACAGGCAAATATGACTTCTTCCTAATCTGCCCAGCCACAGCAAACACCACAGCAAAAATAGCTCATGGAATTGCTGACTCATTGATTTCCAACTGTGCATCACAAACACTCAAAGCAGGCACTAAAGTGTACATTTACCCGGTAGACCAAAAGCCAGGTAAGATAACTACTGTTCTACCTGACGGAGAAAAATTGACTTTAACAATAAGAAAAATTGACGTGAAAAACGCTGAGAAGTTGAAAAGGATGAGGGGAATTACTGTCCTCTCTCAGCCAGAAGATATTGAGGAAATAATAAAGAAGCATTTGATTAAGCAATAAGCATCCTATGAATAAATGACTATTTTCTGTACCGTTTATTTCTCAGGTTTTTTGCTTCTTTTTTTCTCCAGTCCCTTTTTCTTTGAGTTTCAATTCTTGTTCTTCCGCCAGCATGGTAACCGCTATGATTGAGGCGTGTTCTGTGTCGGTGCATCTTTTCGTAGAAACCTTGATAGTCAATCTCGCCTTTAGAAAGCACCGTTATGACTTCGTTTAATTCATTTCTATCTTCTTCAGAAGAAGTGTTATCCCATGCTTGAGAATAAAGCATATAGGCAGCATGAAACTTGAAATCAGAGGGTTTGTCCATCAGCAACTTTTGCACAGTTGTGTCGTTGGTTTTTGGTTCCTTGCTCATAACTATCTAACTCATCTTGCGAGACAAATAATGAAAACGACTGGTATAAAAGTTTATCCAAAAAACAGAAACCGTTGAAGCACCGTTTCTAAGCCGTAGGTTATCAATGTTTTTAGAAAAACTACCTATTTACAAATTATGTAGTTTTTCTAATGGAAAATCAATGTCTTCCACAATGCTTAGCATTCCATTTTTTCCAATCCTTAACTGCCGTTCACCTCTGAATGTGGACACACGTGCATTCTCAATTTGAACGGTGTCCCCTACGGAGATTGATTTTATTTGTTCATTCCATAAGCAAAGTTTGATTGTTCCAGTTTCATCCGTTATCAAAGCGTTGGCTACGCTAGCGTAGTTTCCAAACCTTGTAAAGACAAGTATTGGTCTTGCAATTTCTAGAACTTCAGCCTTCAGATTAACTTGTTTCATTCCAGTTCGTAAATCTCTGATCGGAAGGAAATGTGGTCCCTTATTCTTCTTAATTAAATGTCTACGGAGCACATTGGTTTTTCTGAGGGTTTTAATTGGATTGTTTCGTTCCAAGAGGAAATCATTGGGTATTGGAAATTGGGCGATAACTTTTGAACCCTTTGTTATTAAGAGAACAATCTTGTCTCGTAGTTTGCCGCGGCATTTGATTGAAAGGTTTCCGCAGGTGGATTTTTGGTTTTTCTCTGCTGAGATTAATGCATAAAAAAGTTTGTCTGGGTCAACTTCATATTTTATGGAAAGAAAAGCGAGATATTCGCCGATTGATACTTTGTTTCGCAAGGTTCTCCTACTCTTTTGTTAGCGTTATTTCCATTGTTGAAACCATCCTTGCTCTGTTTTCGCCTTCTCTTGCTGGCATCTCCTCTGTTCCTATTGTGATTTTGCTTATTTTTAGGTCTTTTAGGAAGCGATTTCTAGTTATTTCAGTTGCATCAACTGCTGTTGTGATTGCTCGTCCTCGAGCTTTCAAAGTTATTTTCTTAGCATTGGATGCCGATAGGCTTGTGATGATCGCTAGAACATAGCTCATTGGTGGTTTGTTTCCGATGAAAATAATTCCCGATTTTTCTGCCATTTTCTATCACTCCTTTTAGTATCGATTATAGCTGTAACGTTGCTGTGTCTCCTCGCCCTTCAACAACAGAACGCTACTGCCGCATAATATGCAACTGCCCTTATAAATGCGATTAAACAACAGAGCATTCTGAGATGTTTTCCATGTTGAGAACAACACAGGGCATCATTCTATTCTAATTCTTCTATTGTAGTTTTCGTTAAAGCTCTTATCCTGTTTAATTCTGCCATTTCCCCGTAGCCCACAAGTGTTATGGCTGTTCCCTCGAGTCCCATTCTGGCGGTTCGTCCGATTCTATGGAAATAAACTAGTGCGTCTAATGGGATGTCATAGTTTATTATGTGAGTTATTCCTTGAATGTCTAGGCCTCTTGCAGCAACATCGGTTGCGACGAGTAGCCTTAGTTTTCCTTCTCTGAAAGAGTTGCTAACGAAGTTTCTTTGTGGTTGAGTGAAGCCAGCATGCAACGGTTTTGCGTCATATCCTCGGCGCCTCAACCTGTCTGCTAGCATGCTTGTGTATGTACGTGTTCTGCAGAATATTATGGCTCGGTCTATGTGGTTTTCGTCTAGTATGTTGCATAAAATTCCGAATTTGTTTTTGGGGTTTACAACCATGTAATACTGGTTTATCTGTGTAAGGGCTATTTCGTCTTTGCTTACGAGTATTTTTTCAGGTTTCTTCATGTATCTTTCGCAGATATTCATTACTGACTGGTCTATTGTTGCTGAAAAGAGGCTTGTCTGTCTGTTTACTGGCACTTTTGAAAGTATGTATTCTATGTCATCTATGAATCCCATGTCAAGCATTCTATCAGCCTCGTCGAGAACAACAATTTTCACTGATGCTAAGTTTAGTGTTCCTCGTTTCAGATGGTCTATTATGCGACCTGGCGTGCCCACAACAATGTGGACGCCATTTTCCAATGCGTATATTTGTTTTCGGATAGATTCTCCGCCGTAAATGGGTAAGACTTTGAATGCTGCATATTTGCTGAGCTTGCTTATGTGCTCTGCAACCTGTATGGCGAGTTCACGCGTTGGCGCTAAGACTAAACCTTGAACACTATTGGTTTTCGGGTTTAGGCGTTCAACCATCGGAATTCCGAAAGCCGCAGTCTTGCCCGTTCCTGTCCGTGCTTGCCCAATAACATCTTTGCCTTCAAGTAATGGAATTATTGCTTGAGCTTGAATTGGGAAAAGGTCGTTGAACCCAAGTTCTTCGATGCCTTTCATAACTTCTGGACTTAACGGTAAATCTTTGAAGTTTTGTGTTTGCATATTTTTCATTTCTCCTATCACAAAAATTTTGCATGTAGTTTTCAAGAGCCGTTAAAAGCTTCTTTGATTCCAGCATGGATTAGTGTGATAACTCCATTAAACAGTAACTGTCATATAAAAAGGTTTACCATAAATGAAAGAAAAATCGGGTTTTTCTAGCCAAAATAAGCCTAAATTATGGTGCGGGGGGTTAGGTTCACATACACGTTTATATTTCACGTTTTTTGGCGCCGGGAATAGATGTAAACCTTGGTTTAAATCCTTGTTTTTTGCACAAATCCCGAATTCTAATTGGAGAGACACTTCAAAGTGCTTTGCTTCCTACTCGATAGACATGTGGATTATGCATGCAAGAACGCTTCCTTCTGGAGAAGTACGGAACTGCATACAAAGAATACATGAATAGAACTCCAAAATGGATAGGAATACCAAAAACAAGGAAAAGGATTAGTATGCTCTTTTCTATAGTTGATTGTCGGAGATAGATATCCATGATAACTGATTTGAATAGTCTTATCCGTTTAACGAAAGCTCAGATCAAACCAACTGCTGAAATGCTTGCTCGTGCTTTTCAAGATGATCCGCTATTTGCCTATTTCATTTCGGATGCGTTAGACAGAAAAAATAAATTGCATCATATTTTTGAGCGTTTGATTCGTTATGGTGTTTTGTATGGTGAAGTCTATGCAATATCTCCTAATCTGGAAGGAGTTGCAATGTGGTTTCCTCCTGGGCGAGCCGAGATGACCATGTGGAGAACTATTCGGTGTGGAGGGTTTTCCCTCTATTTCAAAGTAGGAAGGAAAGTTGTTTCGAAGGTGCTCGGTTTTTTCAATTATGCTTTCAAAGTGCATAATCGCCACGCGCCTTTTCCTCATTGGTATTGGGGCATCATCGGTGTTGACCCTAAGTTTCAGGGAAGAGGCTATGCAAGTGCCTTGATAAAGCCCATGCTTGCCCGAATAGATCAGAAGCATTTGCCCTGTTATCTTGAAACTAACAATGAGAGGAATGTACCTATTTTCCAGCATTACGGGTTTGAAGTAGTTGAGGTAGGCACTATTCCCGGAACCAGTGTTAGTAATTGGGCTATGTTAAGAGAAAAATCTTGTTAGTTGAGTTAGCAGTAACAGCAAGAAAAGATCTCACTCATCCTCTGGAAAGAGTTTCTTTCCTTTTTCTGTGTATTCGATAACACCTAGTTGTTTGTAGAAAGCCAAGAAGTCATAGACATGCCATCCTTCTGCAATCTTGCCATCAACTATACGATAGATGCAAACAGCCTCATATGTAACCTTCTTGCCAGTAGGGGCTAATCCACGAAATTCGCCTGTGTTTGTCCCCATAACTTCATAACGAACACACACCTTGCCCCCTTCAGCCATCATGTCCTCAATGGTCTCATGGAAATCAGGAAAGGCTTTGAACATCATAGCAGCAAATTGTTTGAGACTTTCCAGCCCTCGTAGTTGAAGAGTATGGTTAACATAATCAGGTGCATAGAACTTGTCTAGTAATGCTGGATTATGCTTATTCAAGACTTCAAACAACCTTCGAATGGCATCCTTATTCTCTTCTAATGACACAGAACATCACCTCCTCAAAGTAATTACGTAAATTTGGGTTTCTTCTCCTTGCTAACTGTTTGCGGAACCGACCAAGCCTCTACAATTTTGCCGTTGACTATGCGATAAATTGTAACCGTTGATAGTTCAACCTTCTTGCCAGTTGGATCTGTTGCCGTAATTTTACTGCGAATCCACACCTTATCTCCCTCAGCGATTATGTCCTCAATAGTCCTATACAAATCGGGAAAGTCCTTCAAAGTCCTAGTATAGAATTGCTTGACGTCTTCGAGACCTAGTAGTGGATTTGTATGGTCAACATAATCTGGTGCAACAAACTCATCTAGAACGGCTAAGTTTCGCCTATTGATTTCTTCAATTGCCTTGCGAATGATAGCTTTATTCTTTTCTAACGACAAAGCATCACCTCATTATTCTCTTCTTTTAACATCTATTTCTCCAGAATGTTTTTCAAGTTCTCAAACAATTTCTCCATATCTTTTTTGATTGTTCTTTGAACGAATAATTTGTCGAGAACCTTGCCCAGAATCCCCCAAGGCATTGTGAAGTAACCAGCACCAGTGAATTTGGTTCCCGCCTCTATTGGTTCCAAGATATACGTCATAACCACGGTCACATTTCCAGTCTTCGAGAAAGGTCCTTTCGAATGATACGTAATCTTCTCGTTCTCAATACTCTCCGTTATCTCAAAATTACCTTCCTCGTGTTCCTCAATTACGTGAGCAGTTGCCCCCACTCGATACTTATCTTCGGGAGTTCGCACTTCAGAAGAATACTTCACGCTCCCATCCTTTCATCCATTCTGGAAGTCTGTCCAAAACCAGCATTTCCCACACTTTCTCAGGTGGAGCCTTGATTACAAACGTCATTTCTCCTCTACCCAAAATATCACCTCTCCCCAACCAATCTTGATTATCTCTTTTTGAAATTTATTAGTTGTTACGAAAAGATTGGCCGTATTTGTTAAAAACTTACTCAAATCTTGTGCAAATTTAGTGCGGGGGGTGGGATTCGAACCCACGAACCCCTACGGGACAGCCGCCTCAGGGCTGCGCCTTCAGCTGGCTAACAACCTTTAACCTGGCTTGGCAACCCCCGCCCAATAGCCTAGGTACTTTTACTAAAGCGCCTTCAATTAAATATTACTCGCTAACCAGCAACCAATAGGATACTGTTAACTTATTAGTGATAGCGTAAAGAACTTTGAACAAAAGAAAAAATGCATTATTGAATAAACCTGAGTAGTTGCGCTTTTTCATATTTGGTTCATATAGCGAAAAGGTATGTTAAAAACAAGTTTTTTCTCGGAGAAACTGTTTGTGCTAAAATGAGATAAATTGGCTTGACACTTTTAAAACACACGTCTTTTTTCCTATTTGGTTTTTAATAGCAGCAGAATGTTGAAAACAGTGTTTTCTCAAAAAAGTTTGTAATAGGCGCAAATCAAGTCATCACAAATAACTTAACAGTATCAACCAATAGAAAAATACTTTTGTAGCTGTCAATTCAATTATGGACAAACCAAACACAAACATTCACTTAAAAAATAAACGTCGAGAAATGATAAATGAAACCCGACACAATCCTCGTCCTCGACTTTGGCGGACAATACTGCCACCTTATAGGAAGAAGAGTAAGAGAACATCAAGTTTATTCAGAAGTAGTTCCACACGACATAACCGTCCAAGAACTTGAAACTCTTAAAAAACAGTTTAACATCAAAGGACTAATCTTGTCAGGTGGACCTTTAAGCGTTTATGAAGAAAACGCTCCCAAATTCAACCCTGAAATTTTAGATTTAAACATGCCAGTCATAGGCTTATGCTATGGACATCAACTCATCGCCCATTTTTCTGGAGGAAAAGTGAAAACAGCAAAGAAAAGAGAATACGGAATAACCTACGCAATAGTTGACAAGCCGCTAGGCGTACTGAAAGACTTGGATAAAAAAGAAAAAGTTTGGATGAGCCACGGCGACACTGTTTACACAGTCTCCGACAACTACGAAGTTCTTGCACACACTGAGAACAGTCCAGTGGCGGCTTTCAAACACAAAGAAAAACAGATATACGGGTTGCAGTGGCACCCAGAAGTTATTCACACACCGAACGGAATGAAAATGCTCAGGAACTTCATCTTCGAAGTCTGCGAATGCGAAGCAAACTGGAAAATGGAAGACATCATAGAAAAAACAGTGGAAGAAATAAAGCACATTGTTAATGACAAAAAAGCCATAATTGGCTTGAGCGGCGGCATTGACTCTAGCACAGCCACTGCCTTAGCTGCCAAAGCCATTGGAAAGAATTTGACAGCGGTTTTTGTTGACCACGGTTTTATGAGAGAAAATGAGCCGGAATTTGTTAGAAACACGTTCAAGAGGTTTGGTGTCCACTTTGTTTTAGTGGATGCAAAGAAAAGGTTTTTGGAAAAAATAAGGGGAGTGGTTGACCCTGAAACAAAAAGAAAAATCATTGGAGAAGAATTCATCAGAGTTTTTGAAAAAGCTGCCCAAAAAGTTGGAGCCGACTATTTCATACAAGGAACAATCTATCCAGACAGAATTGAGTCAGGCTTCAGAAAATTTTCAGAGAAAATAAAAACCCATCATAACGTTGCAGGTTTGCCCCTCAAAATCGAGTTCAAAGCAATAATTGAGCCGCTACGAGACTTGTACAAAGATGAAGTTAGAAAGGTTGCAGCAATGTTGAAGCTACCCAAAGAAATAATCAACAGACAACCATTCCCAGGACCAGGCTTAGCCGTAAGAGTTATGGGTGAAGTCACTGAGGAGAAAATCAACATCGCTAGGAAAGCAGACAAGATTGTTACAGAAGAAATAGAGAAAACTGGATTGAATGAAGAGTTGTGGCAGTACTTTGCTGTTTTAACAAGCACGAAAAGCACTGGAGTCAAGGGTGACTCTAGAGCCTATGGCTACACAATCGCCATTAGAGCTGTTGAAAGCAGAGAGGCCATGACTGCTGGCTTCGCAAAAATCCCCTATGACACTTTAGAAACGATTTCAACAAGGATAACCAATGAGATACCGCAGGTCACACGAGTTGTGTATGATGTTACGCATAAACCGCCAGCAACAATAGAATGGGAATGACAAAGAAAGCGCAAATTCCTCCTAGGCGCGCATATTCTATCTATAATTTGAATTCTATGCACGCGTTTAATGGGTTCTAGCCACCCAGAGAACCATATCTAAATATCTTTTCGCCGCTTGATATTCAGCTTCGAAATTATCTATGACCTCTTTACATTCAGTTGCAAGTTCAGGATGACTCTCCATCAGTTCAAGCATAGCGACATTTACTGGACGTATGTAGCATTCCCAATCTTCTTTTGAAGACACATAAAACTTCAACACTTCAAAGTTAAGCTCGTTCAAAAGACAATCCATCTCATGTTTAGTGCCAAGATTCCTTTCGGGTTCTTTTAATGTCTCTTGAACATCTTGAGGAACAGGTTTAACTAACCAAACAGGCTCTCCTAGGATTAGAAACCCACCGTTTCGCAGCATCTTCCTAAATTCCTTTATAGCAGCACGTATAGCTCCGTAGACTCTCACTATACCCAATCCAAGAGAGGAAACCACATCATATTTGTGGATGAACCTTAGCTCTCTGACATCCCCACAGAGATATCTTGCCTTATTCGATAAGTTAAGTAGTCTCGCACGCGAGTTAGCATATTCAACAAAACTTTTGTTCAGGTCGAATCCTTCCACATTAACCCCGAAAACGCTCACCCATAGCAAAGATGGGTAGCCCTTACCACTTCCAAGGTCTAAGATGTTCTTTTTTGGATGGAGGTCAGCGAACTTACCAGCTAAGAATAGAGTCTTCGAAGATATAGGATTCAACAGGTCTGAATACTTGAACATGTCATTATAGGATAATCGCATATGGCTACACTTCTTTAACTTTGACCATAAAAAAAGAATACATCACACGTATATTTTTCTGTTCATAATTCAATGCGCGCGTTTAACCAATTATATTCAAGGCTACTAGGAGGGAGATGGTGGTTATGCTGTCTGCTAACGAGCTTTCAATGGGAATCACAAAGTTATCTGAGTCCCAGCCCCTCCGGTAAGTAAGTATAGCCACAGTATATGAAATAATGATTATAGCTGAGACAGCTAAGACATTTGTCATTATAAACTGCGCCATGAAACTCAGCACATTAAACGTGGCTGTTCCGCCTGCAAAGGACGAAATTACCGAATACAACATAAACATCACCATTGAAGCTAGCCACGCGCCGCCTATTTCGGTTAAATGTTGTTTAATTGAGGAAAACGATGATTTGAGCATGCCCAAAAAAAGCTTAGTTGTAGCGGTTGAGCCCACAATCGATCCCACAGCTCCTACAGTGTCAATCAACGCGGGATAAGCAACAAATATTCCAGGTCTGCTACCCACAACCTTGTGGATTTCATTGAGCAAAGAGCCTGTAACGTTGACGATGAAGGCTATCAATATGAGAACTGCAAAAAATTCTTTGATGGTTTTAACAAATCTTTCTTCTCGGGCATTTCTATATACAATGTATATCACGATTGATAGGAAGATGATTGAGATCAATCCAATTAAGTAGCGGCCTAGAGGACTCGAGTAAAAGAAGACGTTCAGTTCCAAGATGTAAAATAAAGTGACAAGGATGTCTGCTACAGTTGCCATTACAGGATATATGGTAACGTCTGGGTCTAAACCACGCCTAAAAGATAGAGCTGAAAACGCTATCGTTATCGGAGAGATAAATAAAATTGACACGCCCATGGTTGAGCTAGCTACAACAATTATTGAAAAAAAGTCTATTATGCTAGCTCCCCAAAGGAACACACCAAAAAGCGATGCCCCCAACCCCACCACAATGCTGCTTACAAGGGTCAACGTGACAATTGAGTAAAACAATAAATGAAATTCCCTCGTATTTTCAGTGTAACTTGGCTTAATCGTTCCTAAGTGTAGACCCGTGCTAAGTCGACCACTGAACAGGCCACCTATGGCTCCTCTAACGCTTAAAATTCCAGGAAATAGGGCGAGTGCCCATGGGGCTAGACGAAACACATCAAAATATATGGCAAGGAACGTTCCAGCCAAGAGACCAGCTGGATTGAAGGATAGAGAGAGCAAGGACTGCCCCAAGCTTTTGGCCAGCCCAGTTATCGAGGTTCGAACAGTCATCGCAACCACTTCCATCCATTCGGTGTCGCCTCATCTTTGAACAGTGTATATTATCCATGGATACGGAGTCCGCTGGCACGCGGACTCGTCTGACGCTAACACGTCCACCATGCAACTTTGATTTCCTCAACAGTGATTGAAGCTTATGAGCAACGCTTTCTTAAAGGCATTTTGCTACTGTTCTTGCATTATGAAGAAGGAGCATAGAAGTTCGCTTAGATTCCCTTTTTTTGAACAAAATTTTTTAACACGAATACCGTCAACAATACCACTACTGGAGCGACGCTTAATTGAAAGCAGTTATTTTGGCTGGAGGATTCGGAACGAGGTTGCGACCGCTCAGTTTCACGAGACCGAAGCTTCTTTTTCCAGTTGGCAACAGGCCTTTATTGGATTGGAAACTGGAAAGACTGGCTAAGAGTGGAATAAAAGAAGTTATATTGGCTGTAAATTACATGGCTGAAGCTTTCAGCCAACGCTACGGAGATTCAGCGTATGGAATGAAACTTTTCTATTCTAAAGAAGAGAAGCCGCTAGGAACTGGGGGACCCATTAAAAACGCAGAGGAATTAATTGGACGAGAGGAATCTTTTCTTGTCTTAAACGGAGACATTCTCACCAACCTTGATTACTCAAAGCTCGTGAAAGAGCACAGAGAAAAAGACGCGACAGCAACGATAGCCCTCTATCAAGTTGAGGACCCTAGTCGTTACGGAGTAGCTGAGTTGACTGAAAAAAATCGTATTGTGCAGTTCGTGGAAAAACCATCCCGCGATAAAGCGCCCAGCAACTTGATAAACGCTGGAGTTTACGTTCTAGAGCCTAAGATATTTGATTATGTACCGAGCGGTCAACCAGTATCAATTGAGCGCAAGGTGTTCCCAAAACTGGCTGATGAAGGAAAACTTTACGGCTATCCTTTCGAGGGATTGTGGACTGATATTGGAAAGCTGGAAGATTATTTGAAAGCAAACAAGCTCTTGCTTGACATAGAAATCAAAAAGAGCCAGCTGGGAAAAGATGCTCGCTTGAAGAGTGGTGTGAAAATCAAAGACCCGACAATAGTTGGAGAAAAAGTAGTCATTGGAGAAAAATCAGAGATAGGCCCATACGTAACTGTAGGAGAACGTGCTATTTTAGGAAAAGAAGTCCATGCACAGAATTCAGTAATCTTCAGCGGAACAGAAATTTCAGATTTCACAACTGTACAGGGCGCAGTTATCGGTGAAGACGTGACTATAGGTAGAAAAGTGAAAATTGGAGAGGGATGTATGATTGGCGACCACGCTGTTATTAGGGATAACGTTACTCTCGCTCGGGAAGTAACTGTTTGTCCCTCAAGAGAGGTTACTGAAAGCGTGTTAACACCCAAATGTCTAATTTAAATCTGGTTTCAACTTCAACAAGTTTTCATTTAATAATCAACGATACCTATTAATAGTTGAAAGAATTCGCGTACATATTTTTTCGACACGCATTACCACGATGCAACGCATCTTCCCCATATCCCCTTTTACCGATTATCTCTTGTTGCGAGTAGTAGGTGATAAATCTCATAAAGATGAATATGAGTAGAATAAAGATTAAGGAGACTATATTAAATGACCAAAATCCTCGAGTTTATAACTAAGGAGAAGTGGCATATCCGTTTCGTTCCATGGAAGAAATGTGAAACTGGAATTGCAATACAATGCGATGCGGAGTTTACTTTAAAAGAGTTCAAAGAATTTTACCTTGATCTTTG